>Ga0302347_1000614_pt1 | contig 53371 bp, 28 predicted proteins | sample PhyWR1_FD_202178 | JGI IMG/M metagenome (GOLD analysis project Ga0302347, IMG submission 202178) | Leaf surface microbial communities from wheat plants in UC Gill Tract Community Farm, Albany, California, United States - DLSL W.R1 (v2)... | ecosystem: Host-associated > Plants > Phyllosphere >... | reverse complement strand
CGTTCTCGATCACCTACCTGAAACTGGTGGTGCACAAGGACACCTCAGAAATCCTGTTGTTGATGTTCGGTGCCCACCTGCTGCACTTTTTCATGATTCCGCTGATGGGTTATCTGTCCGACCTGGTAGGCCGCAAGCCGGTGTACCTGGTGGGTGCGGTGCTGACAGCATTCTGGGGCTTTGTCGGTTTTCCGATGATGGACACCGGCAACAACTGGCTGATCATGGCGGCCATTACCCTGGGCCTGGCCATCGAGTCGATGACCTATGCACCTTACTCGGCGTTGATGGCCGAAATGTTCCCCACCCATGTGCGCTACACCGCCCTGTCGCTGTGCTACCAGGTGGCACCGATCTTTGCCGGTTCGCTGGCGCCGTTGATCGCCATCACCCTGCTCAACAAGTACCACAGCTCAACGCCTATCGCCTGGTACCTGGTGGGGGCATCGCTGATCTCCATCGTGGCGGTGGGCCTGACCCGCGAGACGCGGGGCAAGTCGCTGCATCAGGTGGACGCCGAATCGGCAGCGCGTATTTCGGCGCTGGAGGAGCCGGCGGTGGCGCCTACACGTCAGGGCGATTCGCTGGCCTGACCCATAGGGGATGCCCTGTGGGAGCGGGCTTGCCCGCGATGGGATCGCTGCGGTGTTTTAGTCAAACCGCGGCGCTGCCATCGCGAGCAAGCCTGCTCCCACAACCAGCGCCACCCCGCACACCTATCCCTTCAGCAACGCCTGCAGGTCATTGAACAGGGCTAGCGGGATCTGCACCCCCTCCACCTCGCTGCGCGCCCGCGCCTCATACCTGCGCTGCGACGGCAAGCGCGCGCCCTGCCCTTCGATACCGGTAAACAATACCTCGGCACGGGCCAGGTGTTCCTCGGTTGCTGCCCCCAGAAAACGCTGAGGGTCCAGCGCGATGATCAACTCGCCATGATAAGGCGACGACTTGCTTCCTGCGTCCCAGGCCAGGGATTCGGCACTGGTCAAATCGCCGATCAAGGGCCCTGCGATCAACTCCACCATCGCCGCCAGCGCCGAACCTTTATGCCCGCCAAACGTGAGCATCGCGCCGCTGTCGAGCACCACATTGGCATCGGTGCTCGGTTGCCCGTGCGAATCAACCCCCCAGCCCTCAGGAATCGCCTTGCCGGCCCGGCGATGCAGCTCGATATCGCCACGCGCAATGGCACTGGTGGCAAAGTCAAAGACAAACGGGTCGCGCCCCGGCCGTGGCCAGCCAAAGGCAATGGGGTTGGTGCCAAACACCGGCTGGTTGCCCCCCGCCGGCGCCACCCAGGCATGGCTCGGGTTACAGGCCAGCGCCACCAGCCCGGCGGCGGTCAACTGTTCGATCTCCACCCACAATGCCGAAAAATGCACACAGTGGTTGATCGCCAGTGCCGCAATGCCGTTGGCTCGAGTTTTTTCCTGTAATAACGGCAAACCTGCCTGAAAGGCCAGCTGGGAAAAACCGCCTGCTGCATCCACGCGCACAATCGACGGCGCCTGGTCGATTACCCGGGGCACGGCATCGGCCGACACCTTGCCCGCGCGCAGTGAATTGACGCAGCCCAGCACCCGGTACAAGCCGTGGGACGCGCAGCCATCGCGTTCCCCGGCCAGTACCGTGGCACTCACTGCACGCGCATGGGCCGGGTTGAAACCGTTATGCAACAAGATCGATTCGGCCAGCTCATAAGCCTGGGCCAGGGTCAGTCGTTTCATGGTCAGCTCCTTGAACAGACCTTTCAGACTGGACCATAGCCGAGCTTGCGGCTTGATCGATTCAGGCCGCCTGCATGACGAATTCAGCACAGAGCGGGCCGTGGAAGTGCCCGGCGATGGACGCGATCAGCGCCGCATCCTGCACAGGATCCAGCCCCGGATACGGTTGGCCGTTATAGCTGCCGGTCCAGGTCAGTACCGCCTCGATGCTGCCACTTTCCCGATACAGGCTGCGCATCTGCAGGCACTCCAGATCCTTGCTGTCAGTGCTGTGCAGCGCATAGTGCAGGGCCAGCGCGGCGCCGAACTCCAGAGCGCTGCTGTCGATGCCATGTTTTCTGGCCAGGTCGATACTGCGGAAAATCCGCTCGTTGCGTTGCAGTTTGCGCAGCGGATCACGCCCGACCCGGGCGCAGGGGTCCTTGAACGAGGTGTTGCAGCGTTCCAGAAAAGTGCTCGAAAACGCGGCCACAGCCTCAGCCATATGCGGGTTTTCGGCTACCAGTGCCGGGCCGACGGCCTCGCCGATCAGGCGCTGCGCCAACTTATTGACCCGTGGATCGCCCATGCCCTGCCCCAACCAGTCATGCCCCAGCAGGCTGGCGTACCAGGCAATGATCGCGTGGGGGCCATTCCACAGCAGGTTCTTCATCACCTGGGTCTGGGTGATATCGTCCACCGTCTTCACCTGACGCAAGCGTTCGAGCAGATTGCTGCAGCGCTGGGCATACAGGGGCATGTCCGGCTCGCTGTTAAACAGGATCAGGTGTAACTGGCTCAAAGCGTTGCTCGACTGGGCAAAAGGCCGAAAGCGGCTGATCAACCGTTCGTACTCGGGCACCGGTGTACGCGGTACTGCGCGAGGGGCGTCGGGTTCGTCGTTGAGGCTGTTCTGGAACATTTTCGACTTGATCCGCAACTGGCGCACCAAGGCTTCATTGGACAGCTTGGAGACGATCCGACTGACCACCGTTTCGACAAAATGGGTGTTGTCCAGAATCTTGCCGCACAGTTCGGGCGAAACCAGCCGTTCAAGCTGCGCCTGCACCTGGCGGCGCACAAAGTCCGCGCCGCCGACCTTGTTCAACACAATCAGAATGGTCAGCTCCCGGCCCCGGCGCTCGTAGCGACGCACCAGGCCCTGGGCAATCACGCCGGCCTGCTTGCGAATAGCGGTTTCAGGCAGGCTCAGGCCGACGATTTCCGCCACGTCGTACATGCGGATCACCGCTTCGGCGTCGTCCATGTCGATCATGCGCAGGTTATCGATGGTCTGGTCTAAGGACGTGGCGCTGTAGCGCACACTGAAGCGGCCAAACGCCTGAATGGTCTCGCGCAGCATCCGCGAGCGGGTCGCGGCAATAATCTCGCAGGGCCGCGTGTAGCCGTCCCAGTGGGAGAAAATCTGCGTCAGGTAGCCACCGCCCATTGCGCCAAAGCCATGAATAGCGGCGCTGAACTGGTTGAGGGTGGGCGGGAAGCTTTCGGTCAGTGCCGGGGTGCCGAGGTCGGGCATGCATTCGCTCAGGTCACCCAAAAAACCGTGCATGCCGGTGTAGGCCCTGAGGGCACAGGCTGCGACTTCAGGAGCCGGCGGTTTGATGTCCTCGATCAGGATCGGCTGGCCGCCGGCACGAATGGCCGACAGCAAGCCGTTCTGCGAGTCTTCCAGCATCAGGCAATGCTCAGGCAGGCAATTGAGCGCGCTGGCCGCCTTGAGGAAAATCTCCGGGTGAGGCTTGCCCTGGTCCACTTCATCGCCACACACGGTGACGTCGAAGTACTTCAGCACATTGGCGTTGATCAGGTATTCCTCGGCAATCGCCCGGCGGCTGGAGGTGGCCACCGCCATGGTCAGGCCGTACTTGCGCAAACGCTCCAGTACTTCGAGCAGGCCGTCCTTGATCGGCACGCCGTGATTGCGAACGTGGGCCAGCTCCAGCTCGTCGGCGCGCTGCCGCACCTGGGCATAGGGGAAGTCTTCTCCGTGATTGGCCCTGGCCAGCGCCTCGGCTTTTTTGGCACTCAGGCCCAATGAGCCGATCAGTGTTGCTTCACTCAGCGGCGTACCGTAAATCTCCTCGGCGGCCTGCTTGAGCGTCTTGAAGCGCAAGCGCTCGGTGTCGAACATGGTGCCGTCCATATCGAAGATGGCACTGAAAATTCGTTTACCCTGAAAATAAATCATGAACACAGCTCCTTGTAGCGCGAGGGATTATTGGCTGCTCGCGCAAACGCTTTGGATCAAAAGCGTGGTTTCAAATACAAATACCGGGCAGCAGAACGCACCATTGACAGCGGGGCGTGAGTGCACCGGAACGGCTGGTGATCAGAAATAGTCAGGCGGAGGGACGTAACAATGGCGCCAGTTGGCGCAGCTGCCCGAGAAGCAGGGTCTCAGGTGAGGAAAAGCGAAATTGGCGAGAAGGCGGGGAACAAACCCTGTGACTGCACGAATGCAGCATTTGACGTGAGGCCCACAGCTTGCAATCAGGGATGCGAAGTGTGAGCCCAACTGGCGATTGATACGTGTGATTCCATCCATAAGAACGTTGATATTTCCTGTAATAGCACTGGAGACCTTTTTAGCTATAACCCATGCAGCACGTCTAAATCAAGGCTTGCCTTGCGCCGCAGGGTCTACGACCCATTCGGAAAATTCCCGCCAGACTGCCACTTCCCGCCCACAGCTGCAGCCTCCCCGGTGGCCAGGCGCCAAGCGAAACCTGGCTTGCAACTGTATGATGGCACGCTTGAGAAACAGGCTCGGGTCTCAAGCCTGCCCATCGTTCAGGAGCTGTGCATGAACATGCTTTACCGGACTTTCAACGAGGGAGAGTCCGCCCCGCGATTCACTCTCAGTTTGCTCAGCCTCAGCCTGCTGCTGGGCAGTGCCATGCCTGCGGCATACGCGGCCAAAACCGAGCTGCCGGCCACCGCCGTGACCGCCGACGAAACCGGCACCTGGCAGGCCGACAACGCCTCGGTGGGCGGTTTCGAAGCAGCGCCCTTGCTCGACACTCCCGCGGCCATTTCGGTGTTCACCGATGCCTTGATTGAAGATCAACAAGCACGCCTGCTCAGCGATGTGCTGAAAAACGATGCCTCGGTGGGCGAAAGTTACGCACCGGTCGGTTATTACGAAAATTTCGTGGTGCGCGGTTTTTCGCTGAACTCGGCCAGCAGCTACAAGATCAATGGCCGCACCATCACCGGCGAGCAGAACGTTGGCCTGGAAAACAAGCAGCAGGTAGAGTTGCTCAAGGGCCTTTCAGGCCTGCAAAGCGGCGTCTCCGAGCCCGGCGGCGCGGTCAATTACGTGACCAAGCGGGCCGCCGATGTACGTTCTGTTACCGTTTCTACCGACGATCGCGGTAGCGGTTACATCGCCACCGATGTGGGCGGCTGGTTCGGCAGCGAACAGCAGTTCGGCCTGCGGGCCAACGTTGCCCACGAAGACATCCACTCTTACGTCGAGCACGCCAATGGCCAGCGCGATTTTGCCTCTGTGGCATTCGACTGGAACATCAGCCCCGACGCACTGTTGCAACTGGATGTGGAATATCAGAACAAGGAGCAGCGCTCGGTACCGGGCTATCAATTGCTCGGCGGCAGCGAGCTGCCGCACCACGCTTCGCCGAAAAAACTGCTGGCTCACCAGAGCGGCTCCAAGCCGGTCACCATTGATTCGCTGAACATCAACGGCAACTTCGAGTACCGCTTCAGCGACAACTGGAAAGGCAACCTGAGCGCCTCGCGCAGCAAGGTGGTGATCGACGACTACAGCTCGTTTGCCTGGGGCGGCTGCACGGTCGGCTGCGTAACACCCAATGTCGGCAACTACTTCACCCCCGAGGGCGGGTACGACATCTACGACTTCCGCAGCCCTGACGATACCCGGCGTAATGATGAGCTGCAGGCAGCGCTCAGCGGCCACTTTGATACCGGCACCCTCGACCATGAACTGACCGTGGGTAGCAGTGCGTTCAGGCGCGTGGTGAATAATCGCGAAGCCATCAACCATTGGCTTGGCAGTGGCAATATCGACAGCGAACCTGACAACCTCGAGCGCTATAACGGCGCCCTCAACGACAGCCATCGCCGTCTGGACAGCCGCCAGTACGGGGTATTTTTCAATGACCTGATCAGCTTCAACGAACACTGGCAGACCCTGATCGGCGGGCGCGAAGTGCGTCTGGATGAAAAGACCTTCGACGATCAGGGCGACACCACCCGCCACACCCAACGCTATGAATTTCTGCCCGAGGCCGCGCTGATCTATAAACCGGTGCAAAACATGACGTTGTATACGCGCTACAGCAAGGGCCTGTCCCTGGGTGGCACCGCGCCGTGGTTTGCCAGCAATGCCTTTGACATCCTGCCACCCACTGTGTCGCGGCAGATCGAGGCCGGGATCAAATACGACTGGCAGCGCATCAGCTTGAGTGCCACGCTGTTCCAGATCCGCCAGGCGTACCAGTATGCTCGCCCCGAAAATGGCGAGTTCACTTATGTACAACAGGGCCAGCAGAAAAACACCGGCATTGAGCTGGCGGCCAACGGTTGGGCCACCGAACGCCTGCAAATCGCCGCCAGCGTCGCGGCGATCCGCTCCCGGGTCAGCGGCAGCGGCACCCCCGAGTATGAAGGCCACCAGACCATCAACGTCCCGACCCTGCGCGCCAGCCTCTACGGCGACTACGCCCTGCCCTGGGTGGACGGCCTGGCCCTGCTGGGCGGCGTGCAGTACAGCGGCAAGAAATACGCCAGCCAGGTGGGTACGGTACAGGCCGACGCCTACGCCATCTTCAATATCGGCAGCCGCTACAGCACCCGTATCGAAGGTTATGACACGGTGTTTCGCCTGACCGTCGACAACCTGTTCGACAAGCGCTACTGGCGCGACGTGGGGGAATACATGGGCGATAACTATGTATTCCAGGGGGCGCCATTGACCGCGCGCCTGAGTGCATCGATCAACTTTTGACGGTAACGCTGCCTTCACGGCGAATTTAAAAAAACCTGCGCTGCCAACACCAGAAGGGCCTTGAAAACAGCGACAAGTCCTAGCGTTTGCCGGGCTTGTGGCTGGCCGAGAAGCAGCCCCCTGCAATGCTAATTTTCTGTACGCGCGGTGGATGACCCACTGTGTGCACAGGAATGTTCAATATGCCCAAGGAAACTTCACCCCCAACGAGCTCGCCCGTTGATTCGGGCCTTGTGCCCGAATCCCCCCCCACCTGGTCAGCCCTGTTCAAGGACGACTGGAACAGCTTCTGTTCACCCACCTCCCTGGCCGCCGTCGACTCCCCTGCCGCGTATTTACAGGCGCTGTACCGGTTCGCCCTGGAGTTGGAGGGCAGCGGCCAGGGCACTGCAGCAAAAATCACCCTGGCTCGGCGTCGCCCCATGCTCAAGGATCTGCTGGTGGACGCCGAAAACACCACCCGGCAACTGCCCCTGCTGACCCTGGTCAATGAAACATTGCTCGAGCCCGTCAAGGCATACCTGAAGAAGAACCGTGACATCTATGGCGACAGTACGGTCGAGCAAGTGCTGGCCGAACTGCGCTACCCCTTTGCCCTGCCTTTCGATCTGGCCCACCGCCAGTGCGTACTGGGGCTGGGGGATAAAAAACCGGGGCTGGGCGAGCTGAACTATCGCATCAGCCTTAAATTACCCTACAGCCAGCAGCCGGAAAACAAGTACGGCACTGTGCTGCAGGAAGCTTATGTTGCCCAGCGCCTGCTGACCCTGCTCAGCCCCGCACAGCAGAACCTGCTAACCGAAGACATTGGCGGGCAGCAGGCACTGCACGACCCTGCGGCCTTTTACAAAAAAAACTATGGCCACGAACAGCCGATCACCGAGCAGCAACAGTTCATGCAGCACACCGGACTCAACAGCCTTCAGCTTCAGGAACTGCTGGCTAGCGGCAGCTTTCGGCCGCGACTGTCTGCCAATGTGGTGCAAACCGCAGAGCAAATAAGCCAGGACCATACCGTGGGTGCCCGTTTTATCAATGGCCCCCACCACCAGGGGCAAAAAAACCTGGCGCTGGGCCGCGATATTACGGCGGCGGTTCACCTGCTCAACACCAGCCTTGAGCGGCACGACCGATTGCAACGGATGATCCGCCTGCAACGCTGGCTCGATATTCCCTATGCCGATCTCGACACCCTGCTGTACAGCGCCAGGGCCTGCGAAGGCAGCGCGAAGGAGCCAATCCTCATCAATGACAACAGCCTGCGGGCGCTGGGCGTGTTTGGTTATCTGCGCCGCCGTTATGGCATCACCCCCGAAACCTTTGCTGCATGGCTTTACCAGTTGCCCGTGCATGGCGTAGGGCAGACGCCCGCATTGTTCGACCGGGTGTTCAACCCGCCCCACGGCTCCAGCTCGCCACTGACCCTGGACAACCGTCGCCTGGACCTGAGTACCGATGCGGCGACCCTGTACCAGATGTGCGCGGCGCTGGGCCTGGAAGACACCCCGCAGTCACTGGGCCTGCTCACCACGCAAAGCCACAAGCACCTGAAGGGGCTGCGCCGGGATTTGGCAACCTTCTCCAGTTTTTACCGGCAAGCCACGATACCTGCCCTGTTCGGCCTGACCCTGCAGGACGCCGACCACCTGGCGCAACTGCTGGGTGGCGAAGACTACCGCCAGCAACTGGTCAGCCCCAACCTGCGGCTTTCGGGCAGCAATGCCCCGGCGGATTTTCTTGATGTACTGATGCAACTGGACTGGGCAGTAACCTGGTTCAAGGGCAGTGGCACCAACGTGCCGCAGATACGCCGACATCTGTTACTGGACGGCGCAGCGCCGCCCTCACGGGTACAGCTGCGGCTCAGGCAGCTTGAGGATATGTTGCTCGGCATGCAGCAGTACCTGCTGCCACAGGAGACTCTCGACACACTGACGTTGCCCAAGCCAGATGCTGACACCAGCCTCCCCACCTACACCTGGGGCGTCCTGCTGGCCAAAGGGCTGTTGAGGTCCCACCCCCTGCTGCCCATGAAGCCAAAAACCGACAGCATGAATAAGGGCGTGGCTGAGGTGGTTGATCGTTATATAGAACTGAGCAAAAACTCCGAACGCAACCGGGCGCTCTTGTCCGCGGTCAAACTCAAGCTCAAACCGCAGTTGGAAAGTGCCTACACCCGGTTGCTGGAGTTCAAGCCAGTGCTAGAGCAACTACTCAGGGACACATCCACAGTCAGTGACACTGCAGAGCTGTTCAAACTGAGGCTCCGCCAGGCCACACGCATTTTCGCCAATGCCCTGGGCAGCGAAAATCCGCTGGAAGTTCTCAAGCACCTGTTGCTGTACTTGCCCGATGCCGAGACCGACCTGCAACTGCCGCTTGGCCGCACGGCCTTGCACGCCTTCCTGCTCAACCCGCACTGGCTGGACATCGGCACAAAAGCCAATGCGCCTCTGAAACTGCCCTTGGGCACTGTGTTCCTATTTGAGCGTTTCAGCCACTGGAGCCGGGCCTACGGGATTGATGAAGCTGCATTGCTCAATTACCTGCAGATAAGTGACTCTACTGAGCAGAGCGAAGCTTTGACCGCACAAACCTGCCAGCGGCTGTCCACGCTGATGGGCTGGAGCGCAAGCGAAATCAAGGTGCTGGCCAATCGGTTGCCGGTAAAACGCGTGCGCTCGATGGCGGAGCTGGACTGGCTGATGCGCTGCCATGACACCGCCCGACAAACAGGGCTCTCAGCCAGCATGTTGCTGATGGCAACCGGTTTGACCGCCACCTTTGGCTCCGATGACTGGACCAGGGTCGGCAACGCCATTCTCGCGGCCCCTCCTCCAACTTCAACGCAGCCGGTGGCGGACCTGCCAGGGAGGCACCATGTCTGAACACATTCATAAACAACTCAATGAACAGACCCGCGACGCCCTGCTCGCATTCTGCCTGACCCATGTATCGGGCCATGACAGCTCCCTGCCCGACGCGACCGCCGATGGCAAACCCGTCACAGATGACGAGCTGCATGCGTGGTGGCTGCTGGACGTGCAGGTCAGCCAGGCCGTGCCCTCCAGCCGCGTGGCCAGTGCCATTGCCAGCCTGCAGCAATACATCAACGCCATTTCCCTGGGCCTGGAGCCCGGTTATGACATCAAGGGCATGAGCGCCGCCCAGCACGCCACCTGGCGCGACAGCCTGCACGCCTACTCGGTTTGGCGCACAGTGCAACAACTGCGCCATTTCCCGGCCAACTACCTGAGCCCGATGTTGCGCAGCCACAAGAGCGACAGCTTTGAGCAACTGGAAAACGACATCAACCAGTGCCGCATCGAGCCCGACAGCGTACTGCCGGCCGTACAGCGCTATCTGACCCGTTTCGAGCAGATCGCCACCCTCAGAACGCTCAATGGCTATATCGATGGCAACAAGGACAACTTTGCCAACAGCACCTATTGCTTTGTTGCCCGCTCGAATGTCGACAACACCTATTACTGGCGCTCGCTGGACATGTCGCGGCGCAGCCTGCCAGCCGGTGCCAGCCAAGGGTACAAGCAGGACGCCCCCGAGCCTGGCGCCTGGTCGGACTGGAAGAAAACCCCCCTTCCCGCCTCGGAAAACATCCCGGACCACAGCATCCGCCCGGTGTACTTCAACAATCGCCTGTTTGTGGTCTGGGCCCAGTGCATGTCCCCGACCACAGTCAGTGGCAGCGCGGAATACTCCTGGCTGGAGCCCGAGGAGACGGAAAAGGACTACAAGTCCCGCTTGGAAAACTACCTCAAAAACCGCTTTATCCAGTTTCGCCTGTACTTTATTTATTTGAAATACGATGGCACCTGGAGCGTGCCGCAGCTGTGCAGCGACGAATACTGCGTCATGAAAGAACTCAACAAACTGGACAAGGAAGCCCTGAAACAGGCGACTGAAACCGTGGCTGTGCTCGACTCCACTACCCACCCGCCGTCACTGTTCCTGGGGCTGAATGCCCATGCCAGCCCGCTGCCTGCCGCAGGCCAGGAGCACACCCGCAGCGATTTCTACCAGGCCGTACGCATCGATCAGGATTTTGCCATCGAGCGACTGTTTTCCAGGGGGACCGTGTGGGATGCTCGGCACACTCCCGAGCAAGAAAAATTGGCAAAGCGCTATTTGTCACAGTTTGTTTACAGCAACACCCGACGCTTCAACTTTCATGCACCGTACAGCGAAACCGTGGCCGTGACGGGCATTGCTGCCAGTACGCCCACCCCCGTACCAGACGGGTGGAACTTCGACAAGAAGCACGAGCATATCAGCGAACTGCGCGATAACAGCGATATCGTGTTCAACAAGACCTCCTGCGTGCTGGAGGTCACCTCAAGGCTGAGCAAGCCATTTGAGGAGCACCGCAGTATCGTGCTCAAGGCGCGTACCAGCTGGGCTGAACTGAGCCTGGAGCTGAACCTGAGCGTGCCCAGCCCCCCGGCAAACATGACCGACAAGGTTGCGCTGCAAAACGGTTCGCAACTGACCCTCAAGACCGAAGTCAGCCCGCCATGCATCTGGGTCTCGCTTGCCATTACCTGCAACAAGACCGGCCTGAGCTACTCGAACCTGATCTACGACGCCGCCCAAGACCCTGATAGCGGGCCCAGGCCTCAGCAAACCTTGCCCATACGCAGGGATTGGCAAGTTCCATTGCATGACAAGTTCATCGAGTACGACGCCTTCAACTTCCTGTTTGAAAACACCAATACCGACTACAGCATTACCGTTCATTTTCACTCACTGCAAAACGACACTGCCAACCCGCAAAACGACTGGCTGTTCGACAATGCCGAGGCCAGGCTGTATGCCCGCCATTACAAGCGGGTGATCATGATCCCCCGTCACCAGGGCACCCCGCACCCGGCCAATATCCACCGTGGCAACAGCCATCTGGTCGGCGAGCCCAATACCTCCCGCCGGGAACTCAACGGCACGTTCCCCAGCCTGGACCCCGCGCAGCCGTTCAACGCGCATATTCAACTCAACCCCAGTACGCTGCGCCCTCTTGACGAACAAGGCGGCACCGGCCAAGGGGCAATCACGATCATCCACGGGGTGTTGATCTACGACACCGATACCCGCCACCACGACCGCGTTATCCGCGGCTATGCCCTCAAAGCCCTGCAACTGACCCTGGACCCGGCCAACGCCGCACCTGTCATCTCGCTTGCTCCCGGCATAAGCCGCAGCAGGGTGCAACCCGAGGGAACAGCCGAGTACATCGATTTCAGCGGTTCGCTCATCCACTTTGGTGACGATGCCCAGGCCCGCCAGCCGCGAGCACCGATCCGCATGAACACCGGGGTTGGCCGGCAACTGAGTGCAGCCGCCAACGTCAGCCTCGACCATCTGTTCGCAACAACGGCCAGCCACTGGCTCGAGCCCGGCATGGGCAACCGGGCCGCGCCCCAGCCACTGGATTTTCATGGCGCCCACGGCAAGTACTTCTGGGAGCTGTTCCTGTACCTGCCCTGGCTGGTGGCCTGCCGCTTGAACATGGAGCAGCGCTACGCCGAAGCCGAAGCCTGGCTGCGGTATATCTTCGACCCGCAAGGCCAGCGCGCGCATCGCCAACACTGGCGCCTGCATATTCTGCACGCAGATCCACCCGACCCCAGCTATGCCCTGGGCAACCCCGACGACCCGCACCAGATCGCTCTCAGCACGCCACTGCATTTTCGTCAGGCGCTGTACATGCTGTACCTGGACATCCTGCTCAATCGCGGCGATGCCGCTTTTCGCCAGGCCAGCAGCGACAGCCTGGCTGAAGCCAAGCTGTGGTACCTGCGGGTCAAGAGCCTGCTGGGGCCACGCCCTGACATCACCCGCAGCGATCCCTGGGAGCCCAGAACCCTGCACGAGTTGGCCACCGAGCCCGCCAGCACCCTGTGCAAGCCCCTTAACCCGCAACTGCTGACACGCTGGGACAAGATTGAAAGCCGCCTGTACAACCTCAGGCATCACCTCGACATCAATGCCAGGCCCCTGCAGCAGCCCCTGTTCGCCCCGGCCCTGCAAGCACACACGCTGCTGAGCCACTACGCCCGCGGCGGCGGTACCAGCGCTGCAGCCCTCCCCGCAGCACCGGCCGCCGACATCGGCCATTACCGCTTCCAGACCGTCCAGGCACACGCCATGAGCCTGGTCGAGAATGTCATCCAGCTCGGCAACACCTTGCTGCTGTTGTTCGAACGCAAGGAACAGAGCGAGCACCTGCAGTTGCAGCAACAGCAGGCCTGGGACCTGGCCCGGATTGCCGTCGACCAGCAGCGTCAGGGTCTGCTCGCAGACGCCAGCAGCCATGATGCCCTGCTGGCCGGGCGACGGGTGATCGAGGGCCGCATGCGGTACTTCGAAGGCCTGCTCAAGGAAAAAATTTCTGCAACCGAGGCACAGGCCACCAAGCATTATCTGGAAAGCGCGCAATGGGACACGGCAGCCTCGGTGGCCCAGGCCGGCGCGGGGCTGGCGATGCTGGCACCGAATATTTTCGGCACCTCCAACGGCGGGATGCGTTATGAGGGCGCCTTTCATGCGGTCCAGGCCGGAGCCCAGAGTGTTGCCAATGAAAAACGCGCCAGTGCTGCCCATCTGGACCGCACAGCCCTGTTCAACCGGCGCGCACAGGAATGGACCCAGGCCCTGGAACAGTGCAGGCTGGAACTGCATCAGGTCGACATGCAACTACAGTCCCACACCCAGCAAAGCGCGGCACTGCGCCTGCAACTGCGGTACAGCGAAACGGCCCTGGAACAGGCCAGGCAAACCTACGACCTGCTCAGTAGGCGCTTTGGCAGCGCGCAACTGTATCAGTGGCTCAACAGTCAACTGGCGGCGCTCTACTATCAGGCCTATGACGTGGCCCATGCGCTGTGCCTGACCGCCCAGGCCTGCTGGCAGTTCGAGCGTGCCGACTGGGACACACGCTTTATCCGCAGCGGCAGCTGGAACAACCACTTCAAGGGCATGATCGCAGGCGAAACCCTCAAGCTTGACCTGCAGCACATGCTCGCCGCGTATCTGCAGCGCAACCAGCGTGAACTGCAGATCAGCAAGACCGTGTCGTTGCGCCTGCTGCGCGCCAAAGATAGTAGCGGGACCGTAAACCAGGACTGGGCCGAAATGCACAAGAATCTGCTCGACAAGGGCACCGTGAATTTCGAGTTGACCAAGGCCCTGTTCGACGCTGACTACTCAACGCATTACCTGCGCCGGATCAAAAGCATCAGCATATCCCTGCCAGCCACGCTTGGCCCTTATGAAGACATCTGCGCGATCCTGACCCAGACCTCGAGCAAGATCCAGTTGTCAGCATCTGACAGTGACACCCGGATTGACCTGCGGGCCAAGGAACAGGTGGTGCTCTCAACCGGGGTCAATGACAGCGGCCTGTTCACCCTCAACTTCGACAGCGATGAGCGCTATCTGCCCTTCGAGTACACCGGGGCTGTGTCCGAATGGAAACTGTTCTTCCCCAAGCGCACGGCCCAGTTGCCCATGCTCAACTCATTGAGCGACATCATCGTGCATATCCGCTACACCGCGCAGAGTACCGGAGAGCCGAAATGAGCACTCAAACACCGGCCAATGATCAGGTGCAAACTCCCTCCCTGCCCAAGGGTGGGGGCGCCATCCACAGTGTCGGCAACAGCTGGGGCGCCGTCGGGATGACCGGTGCGGCGTCGTTGCAGATTCCCCTGCCACTGTCCCCCGGGCGCGGGTTCACCCCGGCCATTGACCTCAACTATCACAGCCCGCTGGGCAACGGCCCGTTCGGCACAGGCTGGACGGCGAGTGCCGGTGCCATCCTGCGCAGCACCCTCAGGGGCGTGCCGGCCTGGGACCATGAAGACAGCTTTATCGGCCCTTCGGGCGTGGAACTGGTGCCCGAGCGGACGGCCAGCGGGGCCTTGGAAAGCCGCAGCGTGAACCATTTCAACGGCCTGGCACTGGGCGCGGACTACAGCGTGGTACGTTATTTGCGACGCACTGAAACCAACTTCGACCGCATCGAACACTGGTCCTCGACGGCAGACCCTGCAGGGTTCTGGCTTGTTCAGGGCGCGGACGGCAACGTCCATCTGTTTGGCAAAACCGCTTCGGCACGCATCGCCGATCCGCAGGCTCCCACCCATGTTGCGCAATGGCTGCTCGAAGAGAGCCTGAACCCCTTCGGGGAACAGATCCTCTATCGCTACAAAGCCGACACCCGCGGCGATGGCCCCCATGACTACAGCGCCCAGCGTTACCTGAGCCGTATAGGCTATGGCAACATCACGCCCAGGGCGCAACTGGCACTCTGGACCGACCGCGCACCGGCCGCCGGGCAGTGGCATTTTGAGCTGCTCCTGGACTACGGCGAACGCACCACGGTCCCGGACCAGACGCCCGGTTACGCCGAACAACAGCCCTGGCCGGTGCGCAGCGACCCGTTCAGCAGCTATGCCTACGGTTTTGAACTGGGCACTCGGCGGCTGTGCCGGCAGATCCTGATGTTCCACTACTTCCCCGAAGAGGCCAGCCTCGGCCCCGCCCCGGTGCTGACCCGGCGCCTGCTGCTGGAATACGCCACCACCGGCACTGGCGCCAGCCTGCTGCAGGCCGTACATCAACAGGCTGTGGACGCGGCGGGAGCAATCAACCACTGGCCCCCCCTGGAGCTGACCTACAGCGGTTTTGAGCTGGCTCCCGACCGCGCCCGGTATCAGCCATTTGATGCCCTGCACGGGCCCCACGACGGCCAGGGCTACCAACTGGTTGACCTGTACAGCGACGGTTTGCCAGGGGTGCTTTACCGTAGCGACAAGGCGTGGCACTACCGTGAACCGCTCCGGGGGGCACCCGCGGTAACCGCCGAACATGTGGCCTATGGCCCGCTGCAAACGCTGGCACGCATCCCCGTGGCGGACCGCAACCGCCCGCTGCGGCAGGCCCTCACAGACCTCAACGGCGACGGTCGCCTGGAGTGGGTGGTTGCCCAGCCAGGCATGAGCGGCTTTTTCACCCTTGAGCAGGATCGCCAATGGGCACCATTCACCCCCTTCGCCGCCCTGCCCCAAGAGTTTTTCCAGCCGATGGGCCAGCTCGCCGAGCTGATGGGCAGTGGCCTGCAGGACCTGGTCCTGATCGGCAGCAACAGCGTGCGCTTATACCCCAACCAGGGCCAGCAGGGCTTTGCTGCAGCCACGCACATCCCCCACGCCCATGACGATGACCGCCTGCCGCTGCCCGGTGACCAGGCCAGCGAAGTCCTGGCCTTCAGTGATCTGCTGGGCAGCGGCCAGCAACACCTGGTGCGTATCCGCCACAACGAGATCAAATGCTGGCCGAACCTGGGCCGGGGCCGGTTTGGCAAAGGTTTTGTATTCGCCAGCCTGCCTTTTTCATATACCGGGTTCGAGGCATCGCGGGTGTTGCTGGCCGATCTTGACGGCTCCGGCGCCAGCGACCTGATCTATCTCGAAGCCGACCAGGCGCTGATTTTCATGAACCAGTGTGGCAACGGCTTGCAAACGGCCCCCACCCCGCTGCCCTGGCCGACAGGGGTGAGGTACGACCGCTTGTGCCAGGTCAGCGTCGCCGACCTGCAAGGGCTGGGCTGTACCAGCCTGGTCCTGAGCGTGACCCACCCCGTGCCGCAACATTGGCGCTACGACTTTGTCACGCAAAAGCCCTACTTGCTGACAGGCACCGATAACAATATGGGGGCTGTCGCACGCCTGCGTTACCGCAGCAGCGCCCAGCAGTGGCTGGATGAAAAACAGCTACGCCGCGCCAGCCGCCTGCCACACCGCAGCGGCCTGGCTTTTGCCCTGCACCTGGTCAACGAGCAGCAACAACTTGACCAGATCAGCGGCAACCAGCAGACCCAGCGGTTTGAATACCGGGACGGTTTCTACGATGGTAAAAAACGCCGTTTCCAGGGCTATGGCCTGGTCCTGGCCACCGACACCGAGCACTCCACCACAGCCCCCGGCGACCAGGCGCATACAGCGGCGCTGTTGCGAAAAACCTGGTATCACACCGGTAAATCCCTCGACATGCCCCGCGACGATTACTGGGCGGGGGATGCCCACGCCCTCCTGCCTGGCCATACCCTGCTGACCCGTCTGGAGGCGAACGCCACACAGGACAGCGTGCTGCCCGCCCTGCCTGTGGCGCAGCAGGACGAGGCACGCCATGCGCTCAGCGGCCTGGTACTGCGCGAAGAGGTATTCGCCGCCGATGATCCGCCCGCGTCGCGGGTTCCCTACACCGTGAGCCAGCACCGTTACCAGCTGCGCCTGTTACAACCTGCGGCCAGCATGCTGGTACTGCCGCTGGAGTTGCAGGTGTACCGTTACGAACGCGAGCCCGCCGATCCGGCCTGCCAGCACACCATCAACCTGAGCCGGGATCGTTATGGCTGCCTGGTCCACGGCCTGACCATCGACTACGCACGGCGCAAGCAGGCCAGCGACACGGCCCCGTTCAGCGAGCCCCATCAGCAGACATGGTGGCGCGACACCCACGACCCGGCCCAGCAGGCGTACTACATCAGCGAAGTCCGCGCACAATTTATCCATCTGGACAATGCCCAGCGCTGGCGCCTGCAACTGCCTTACCGCCAGCGCAGCAATGCCCTGGTGCTCGCCAAGGCGGCCCTGGACCCGAAGCGGATCAGCTACGAACACCTGATTGGCAACACCGCCGACAACCCGTTGGGGCCGCAAGCCGCACGCACGTTGGCCGGGTTGAGCCTGCAGCACTACTGCCTGCCCCACAGCGATACCTCTTTGCCACCGGGCCAGGCCAGTTTCCAGGCGCTGGCTGCACACCGGGAAACCGCCGAACTGGACGAGCAGGCACTCAGCGCTTATGACGAGGTGCCGACCATGCCCGCAGAAAGCCCCTTCGATCTGGCCGCCACCCTGGCCCAGGAGCATTACCACCCCATGCGCCTGTTTTTGCCTGACACCCCGGATGGCACCGCGGCGCCCCCACTGTGGTCGCTGAAACAAGGATTTGCCCGCTATGCCGGCGAACAGTTGTTCTATCGGCCCCAGCAGGTACGCCCCTCCGAAAGCCATGCGGCCACTACCCTGGAGCATGACCGTTACAGTTGCCATCTTGCCGTGGTAACCGGCGCTGACGGCTGCAGCACACAAGCGGTGTATGACTATCGCCTGCAACTGCCCATTGCCATCACCGATGCCCAGGGCAGTGTCCAGCAGGCCCGCTATGACGCTTTCGGGCAATTGCAGGCCAGCAGCCTTTTTGGCCAGGAACAGGGCAAAGCGGCGGGCTTCGCCCCGCTGGCGAGCTACCGGCGCCCGGCTGACGACAGCCCCCGGGCCGCCATCGACAACCCCCGGGGGGCGCTGCTCGATGCCGCCAGCGCCTGCTTTTATGCCCCCTTCAACTGGATGGGGCACATCCCACCATCGCCCCTGCGCGAGCAATGGATCGCACAGGGTTACCTGACCCCGGGCGGCCATATCCGCGCCAGCACCCGTAGCCGGCTTGCAGCCCTGGACATGGCCCAACCGACCAACCGCCAGCTCGCCGAACAGATCCTTGAGGCCCGTCGCGAACCGGTGTGCAGCGCAGTGCTACAGGCAGACCAGTACCCCACTGAGGATGTCGGCGTTACCCGGCAGATCCGCATAAACCTGACGTTCAGCGACGGTTTTGGCCGCGAACTGCAAACCAAACAGAAAACCTCGCCGGGCCAGGCCTATGTGGTCACCCCGTCGGGGCGCCTGGGCCTCGACAGCGAGGGCAAGCCATTGCGCCAGGACAGCGAGCAGCGATGGCGTGTCAGCGGCCGCGTCGAATACAACAACAAAGGGCTGGTGGTCAGAAACTACCGGGCTTATTTCGCCGATCACTACCGCTATATCGATGATGAAACCCTGCGCAAAGATGGTTACAGCGACCAGACATTCCATGACCCCCTGGGCCGCCCTGTCCGCAGGCTCAACGGCAAAGGGCATGTAAGCCGCCAGACCTATTGCACCTGGTACACCATCAGCGAGGACGAAAACGATACCTGGGAAGAGGACGACTCCTGAAGCATCCATCGCGGGCAAGCCCTTCAACAACTTGCGCCCGGCCTTGAATGCTGGGTGCTCACTTGGCTAGAGCAAAAAACCGCCTCTGTGGGAGCGAGCCTGCTCGCTCCCACAGAGGCTTGGAAGGGCCGCCTACCGATGGGGGTTGCGCACCCCGACCACCCGGTAGCGACGCCCGCCAAGGTGTTCGAACATCAGCCTGAATGCGCCACGCCCGGTGCCGCCACCGGGGTAAGCATGCAAGTCCGCCGACCACAATCCGCCTTCGTCCTGATGTTTGTGCCAATGCACGGCGGCTGTGCGGCCCTCACGCAGATGCCCGATGGTCAGGGCAATGCTTCGCCCTTCAGGGCCACCCATCAAGTGTTCAACCGCGGACATATCGGCACTGAAAGCCGAAGCAGGTGCCCGTGCCAGCACGCCGGGGCTGTCGCTGCTCGCGGCTGGCGCACCTGCCCTGGCCACTTTGCGCCTGGCCAGCCCGGTGGTGGCCTGTATGTCAAAGGTGCTGACTGCCCCGGCAGTAGAAGGTCCCGCAGGTTGTTCGGGTTGTGCCCGAACCGGGTCACGCAGCAGGATATTGCTGTACCCCAACCGGCGCATGTCCCTGCCCATGGGCTTGCCGGCTTGCATCAGATTATTGGCCACTTGCGCAGAGACTGCCGGCCCGACAAAGCCATAAATCTTGCCTTCTGGCGTGCTATGGGCCGCGACCGACAACAAGGCATTGTCCCCCTGGTGTTCGTAGAAAAAATTGACCAGTCGATGGGTTTCCTCATGGGTCAACCCCCGGGATTCTGCAATGTCGATGGCCCGTTGCGACAACCATTCGGCAATGCTCTCGGCGGAGTTGTGCACGGCCCTTCTTCTGGCATTGCGATACCCTTCATGCACCAGCAACCCCAGCAACACTCCACCCAGCAAGGCACCCGCCGTCGCGCCAATGGCCGGCATATCAGCCAAAGCCCCCAGCGCAAGACCCGCCAGGCCAAGAAAGCCAACAAAAAACAGGCCGAGACTCACTCGCTCACTCATCGTGCTGCCCGCACGTCCGTCGGCATCAGCCAGCGTCATCGGGTTATTGCTCACCATTGCATAAAGATTCAGGCCATCGACCTCTGCCGCCGGGTCAGGGCTGATCCAGCGCTGCAACCACGGCGCGTAGTACCTCAAACCGTAGTAATACAACCCGCTGGCATCGCGTTCCTTGCCCGAATAGCGAAGGGTTTTGTAACTGGCCTCGACGGCATTTTTCGCGGCCCACCAGGCAGTTTCCCCGTAGGGGTAAAAGCCTTCCTGGCTGAGCAACACCGCTTGTTCATCCAGTTCCAGGGTGCAACTGCCGGTCAGGTCCGACAGGCTGAAGCGCAACTGCTCGTCGTTGACTCCCGCAGGGCGGCCCTTCTGCCATTGCAGGGCCCTGATCGACGTGCGCCCGGTTTCAACTGTCAGCACATTGAGCCACTGGCCGGTGGCGTGGTCGCGACGCAGCTCCAGGCCCGGCAGATAAATCACTTCGCGCAGATGCGTCATGCCTGCAGCCTTGCTCACGCGGCGCTTGAGCAGCCGCTGGCCGTGGGCGTCGTACGCATAGCTCTCGGTATCCGCCTGGCCGTCTTCACGCAGCACCTGGCTTACCAGCGCCAACTGGTTGCGCTGGTTCCAGCTCAGGGCCTGGCCCGCGGTCAGCGTCTGCTGGTTGCCGCAGCGATCGAAGCCCACGGCCTGGCCCTGGATCCAGGCATGATTGCTGTGCGCGGCCACGGTCATGCGCCGGGTGTAGCCCTGACCGCTTGAGGGCACATGGCGCATCTGCACCAGGTTGCCTCCCGCATCGTACTGATAATGGCGGCTGTAATTGCGCCACAGGTCAGCCTGGGCGGCACCGAACACGACCAGCCCGGGCAAGGCCGGACCGCCAGCGTGCCGGGCGTTTTCCCGGCCACTGGCGTTTATCAGCTGGTACAGGCTGTCATACCCGTACACACAGGTGGCATCGCTGCGCACATTGCTGTGCCAGGTGGTGGGCTGTGCTGCATCGCGGATACTAAGCACATTGCCCACGCGATCGTAGGCATAGGTCATGTCTTGTAGCGCGTTTTCCCGACGCGCCGAACGATAGGCCGCCAACCGCAGCAGGCTGCCATCTTTTTCGTCGTAGCTGAATTCGGCGAGCATACCGTTACCCATCTGCTCGCGGGTGACCTGGCCCTGCGCGTTGCAATCCCTGCGTTCCAGCAGCACCTTGCGCCTGGCGCTGCTGAACACCAGTTCGACCCGGGCCAGTTCACCGTCCACGCCGTACCGCCACAGCCGCTGATTGCCCCTGGCGTCGGTCAATTGCTGCAACCCGCCCAGTGCATCGTAGTGCCAGGTACTGGCAAAGCGCTCAGAGGCCAGTTGCAGCTCGCGCAAGTGTTCGGCTGCCGGCCAGTCAGGCGGCGTGTCGGCGTTCAGCAGGCGCCGCGACTGACCCGTCATGGCCCCGCCGAGCCCGTAATGTTCGATTGTCACACTGCCTGCCGGGTCATCGTGGCGCACCAGCCGGCCACAGCGGTTGAACGCCGCATGCTCGGCACTGGTCGGCGCATATGCCAGGCGTTCGACACAACGCTCGCGCGCGTCATTGCCCGCCTGCTCGAACACCGCCACCCGGCGCAGCAAGCCATCGTATTGATGGCGTTGCCGGGAGCCCCGACTGTCCCAGCGGGTTAAACCCTGCCCGCCACTGCCTGACAAGACAATGTGCCACCCGGCATCCACGCTGTCAGTGCGCAGCACCCGCCCGGACAGGCTGTATTGACGACTGATGGCGGGCCGCCCACCGGGGCTGTGACCTTGCAAGGCATGCAGTCGCGGATCCCACTGCTGCTGCAGCGCGCCGGTGATACCAAACACATTGCGGCGGACCCGGGCCACGGGTTGATCCTCGACGCGCAAGCGCTGGTAGGCCACCGTGCGCACACTCGCCCCTCTGGGATCGAAGGCGGTCAGTGAAGGGGTAAAACGATGTAGAGAAGCCATAAGCACATACCTGACTGGCAGCAAGATTTAGCCAGCCTAGGTAGACCCGCATCGCCACAGGCGGTACATATTGGTTTTTTTACCAGGCCGTTCTGACCGCATAGGCAACACCCTTCGTCACGTCATGACACAGAATTTAATTGATAGTGTCCTAACAAAAAGCGCAGGCTAGAGAGCTTGGTAACGCTTTGTATCATTCCGGATGATATTGATCTTCGCTGGGTTCGATTCGTGCCCCGGCACGCGCGCCAGCATTATCCGCCCATCTCAATAGATTGGCGGACTCCCCCTCATGGAACAGTCACTTAAACATTTGCGCTTCCCACTCGCGGCCCTGGCCATCGTAGTGATGAGCGCATGCGGCAAAACTCCCCAAGCGACTGCTCCGGCTCCAGCTGCAAAAGTCAGCGTGGCCAAGGTGCTTGAACAGCCGGTCAATGAATGGGATGAATTCACCGGGCGCCTGGAAGCACCAGAGACCGTAGAAATTCGTCCACGCGTGTCGGGCCAGATTGATCAGGTCGCCTTTACCGAGGGCGCCCTGGTGAAAAAGGGCGACCTGCTGTTCCAGATCGACCCGCGCCCGTTCCAGGCCACCGTGCGCCAGCTTGAAGCCCAGGTGCAACAAGCCCGCGCCAATGCCAGCCGTACCGATAACGAAGCCCAGCGCGGCGAGCGCCTGCGCCAGAGCAATGCCATCTCGGCAGAGCTGGCCGACTCGCGCACCACCGCTGCCCAGCAAGCCCGTGCCGGCGTCGCGGCCATCCAGGCAGAACTGGACCTGGCCAAACTCAACCTGAGCTTTACCCGCGTCACCGCACCGATCAGCGGCCGTGTCAGCCGTGCCGAAATCACCGCAGGCAACATCGTCACTGCCGATGTCACGCCGCTGACCAGCCTGGTGTCCACTGACAAGGTGTACGCCTACTTCGACGCTGACGAGCGTGTGTTCCTCAAGTACAACCAGCTTGCCCGCCAGGGCCAGCGCGGCCAGACCACGCCGGTATACCTGGGTCTGTCCAACGAAGACGGCAACCCGCACCTGGGCCAGATGAACTTCGTCGACAACCGGGTCAACCCGCAGACCGGCACCATCCGTGGTCGCGCGGTGTTCGACAACACCGACGGCAGCTTCACCCCCGGCCTGTATGCGCGTCTGAAGCTGGTCGGCAGCGCCACCTACTCCGCCGTGCTGATCAATGACGAAGCCGTGGGTACCGACCTGGGCAAAAAGTTCGTGCTGGTGATGGATGCCGACAACAAGTCGACCTACCGCGCCGTGGACCTGGGGCCGAAAATCGAAGGCCTGCGCATTGTTCGCAGCGGTCTGAACAAGGGCGACACCATCATCGTCAAGGGCTTGCAGAAAGTGCGCCCCGGCTCGCCGGTAACGCCTGAAGTGATCCCGATGGCCAACGAACAGACCCTCGCCGCACTGGCACAACAACGACAAGCCCTGGAAGCCAGCAACCTGCCGCAAATCAAGCCCGCCACTGGCGCGCCGAAATTGGCCAGCGTCGCGACTCCTCGCGGTTAAGGGACGATAACTCCGATGAATTTTTCCCAGTTCTTTATTCAGCGGCCGATTTTCGCCGCTGTACTTTCCTTGCTTATCCTGATTGCGGGCGGCATTTCGCTGTTCCAGTTACCGATCAGCGAATACCCGGAAGTGGTCCCGCCTACCGTCGTGGTGCGCGCCAACTTCCCCGGGGCCAACCCCAAGGTGATCGGCGAAACCGTCGCCGCACCTCTGGAGCAAGCCATCACCGGTGTCGAGAACATGTTGTACATGTCCTCGCAGTCCACCGCTGACGGCAAGATCACCCTGACCATCACTTTCGCCCTGGGCACTGACCTGGACAATGCGCAGGTGCAGGTGCAAAACCGCGTGACCCGCACCCAGCCCAAGCTGCCGGAAGAAGTGACGCGTATCGGCATCACGGTGGACAAGGCCTCCCCCGACCTGACCATGGTTGTGCACTTGACCTCGCCGGACAAGCGCTACGACATGCTGTACCTGTCCAACTACGCCATCCTCAATATCAAGGATGAACTGGCGCGGCTCAACGGTATCGGCGATGTACAGATGTTCGGCATGGGCGACTACTCGCTACGGGTATGGCTCGATCCAAACAAAACCGCGTCGCGCAACCTGACTGCCACTGATGTGGTGACAGCGATCCGCGAGCAGAACCGCCAGGTCGCCGCCGGCGCCCTCGGTGCCCCGCCCGCCCCCAATGCCACCAGCTTCCAGTTGTCGGTCAACACCCAGGGCCGTCTGGTCAATGAAGAAGAGTTCGAGAACATCATCATCCGCTCCGGCGAAGATGGTCAGATTACTCGCCTGAAGGACATCGCCCGGGTCGAGCTGGGCTCCAGCCAGTACGCCCTGCGTTCGCTGCTCAACAACCAGCCCGCCGTGGCGCTGCCGATCTTCCAGCGCCCGGGTTCCAATGCCATCCAGATCTCCAATGACGTTCGCGCCAAGATGGCCGAGCTGAAGCAGAGCTTCCCCGAAGGCATGGACTTCGACATCGTCTACGACCCGACGATCTTTGTACGCGGTTCTATCGAGGCTGTGGTCCACACCCTGTTTGAAGCGCTGATCCTGGTGGTACTGGTTGTTATCCTGTTCCTGCAAACCTGGCGCGCTTCGATCATCCCGCTGGTCGCTGTGCCCGTATCGCTGATCGGTACGTTCGCAGTGATGCATATGTTCGGCTTCTCGCTTAACGCTTTGTCGCTGTTCGGTCTGGTGCTGGCTATCGGTATCGTGGTCGACGATGCGATTGTGGTGGTGGAAAACGTCGAGCGAAATATCGAGCTGGGGCTCAACCCCGTGGACGCCACCAAACGCGCCATGCGCGAAGTGACCGGGCCGATCATCGCCACTGCTTTGGTACTGTGTGCGGTGTTTGTTCCGGCGGCATTTATCTCGGGCCTGACCGGGCAGTTCTACAAGCAGTTCGCCCTGACCATTGCCATTTCCACGGTGATCTCGGCCTTCAACTCGTTGACCCTGTCCCCGGCATTGGCGGCGGTACTGCTCAAGGGCCATCACGCGCCCAAAGACCGCTTTACCCGCTTTCTGGACCGCCTGTTCGGTGGCTGGCTGTTTGGCCCGTTCAACCGTTTCTTCGTCAAGGCCAGTAACGGTTATGTCGGTACTGTGCGACGGATCATCCGTGGCAGTGGCATCGCCATGCTGGTGTACGCAGGCCTGATGGCGCTGACCTGGGCCGGCTTTGCCCACACCCCGACAGGCTTTGTCCCGCCGCAAGACAAGCAGTATCTGGTGGCCTTCGCCCAGTTGCCGGACGCCGCGAGCCTGGATCGCAGCGAAGAAGTGATCAAGCGCATGTCCGAGCTGGCCCTCAAGCAGCCCGGCGTGGCCAACTCGATCGCCTTTCCCGGCCTGTCGATCAACGGTTTCACCAACAGCCCCAACAGCGGCATTGTGTTTGTTGCACTCAAGGACTTCGATGAGCGCAAGGACCCGAGCCAGTCAGCTGCGGCCATTGCCGCCACGCTGAACGCGGAATTTGCCGATATTCAGGAAGCCTATATCGCCATCTTCCCGCCGCCGCCGGTACAGGGGCTGGGCACCATTGGCGGTTTCCGCCTGCAAGTCGAGGACCGTAGCGGCCTGGGTTATGACGAACTGTACAAAGAAGTGCAGAACGTGATCGCCAAGAGCCATAACGTGCCGGAACTCGCCGGGTTGTTCACCAGCTATCAGGTTAACGTGCCGCAAGTCGACGCTGCCATCGACCGCGAAAAAGCCAAGACCCACGGCGTTGCCATCAGCGACATCTTCGACACCCTGCAGATCTACCTGGGTTCGCTGTATGCCAACGATTTCAACCGCTTCGGTCGCACTTATCAGGTGAATGTGCAGGCTGAGCAGCAGTTCCGCCTCGAGCCTGAGCAGATTGGCCAGCTGAAAGTGCGTAACAACAAGGGCGAAATGATCCCGCTGGCGACCTTTATCAAGGTCAGCGACACCGCAGGCCCTGACCGCGTGATGCATTACAACGGCTTTGTCACCGCAGAAATCAACGGCGGCGCAGCACCGGGTTACAGCTCGGGCCAGGCTGAAGCAGCGATGGAAAAACTGCTCAAGGAGGAACTGCCCAACGGCATGACCTACGAATGGACCGAGCTGACTTATCAGCAAATCCTGTCGGGCAATACTGCGCTGTTCGTGTTCCCGCTCTGTGTGCTGCTGGCGTTCCTGGTACTGGCCGCCCAATACGAAAGCTGGAGCCTGCCACTGGCGGTGATCCTGATCGTGCCGATGACACTTTTGTCAGCGATTACCGGGGTGATCCTGTCGGGGGGTGACAACAACATCTTCACCCAGATCGGCTTGATCGTACTGGTGGGCCTGGCGTGCAAGAACGCGATCCTGATCGTCGAGTTTGCCAAGGACAAACAGGAAGAAGGCCTCGACCCGCTGGCCGCTGTGCTGGAAGCCTGCCGCCTGCGTCTGCGGCCGATTCTGATGACCTCGTTCGCCTTCATCATGGGTGTGGTGCCCCTGGTGCTGTCCAGCGGTGCCGGTGCCGAAATGCGCCATGCCATGGGTGTGGCGGTGTTCTCGGGGATGCTCGGGGTGACCTTCTTCGGCCTGCTGCTGACGCCGGTGTTCTATGTGTTGATTCGCCGTTATGTGGAGCGCAGTGAAGCGCGCAAGGCGGCCAAACACCTCAAGCTGGAGTCGCAACAATGAGCGTGAAAGTTTTTCTGCCGAGCCTGTTGGTGCTGGCCTTGAGTGCCTGCGCCGTGGGCCCGGACTACAAGACCCCGGCCACTGAACCGGCACAGATCAGTGCCGATAACCTCAAGGGCTTTGACCGGGCGCATTTTGAAGGGATCTGGTGGCAGCAATTTGATGACCCGACCCTCAACCAGCTGGTGACCCAGTCACTGGCCGGCAACCGCGAGCTGCGCGTGGCATTTGCCCGCCTGCGCGCGGCCCGGGCGATTCGCGATGATGTCAGCAACGACGCCATGCCGACCATCACCAGCCGTGCCAGCAGCGATCTGGGCAAGGGCCAGATCCCGGGCCAGACTGAAAAGCGCGTCAACAGCGAGCGTTACGACCTGGGCCTGGACATGGCCTGGGAAGTCGACCTGTTTGGCCGTATCCAGCGCGAGCTGGAAGCCAGCGACGCTGACGAACAGGCCGCTGCAGCCGATCTGTATCAGCTGCAAGTCACCATGATTGCCGAACTGGTGGATGCTTATGGTGAATTGCGCGGCGCCCAACTGCGTGAGCGCATCGCCCTGGACAACCTGAAAAACCAGCAGGACTCCAAGGCCATCACCGAAAGCCTGCGTGACGCCGGGGTTGGCGATCAGTTGGACGTAGTCCGCGCTGATGCCCGCCTTGCCTCGGTTGAAGCCAGCGTGCCGCAGTTGCAGGCGGAGCAGGTGCGCGAGCGCAATCGTATTGCCACCTTGCTCGGCCAGCGGCCTGAGCAGTTGAGCGTGGATCTGAGCCCCAAACAGCTGCCGGCAATTGCCAAGGCGCTGAATATCGGCAACCCCGGCGACTTGCTGCAACGTCGCCCGGACATCATGAGTGCCGAGCGCAAGCTGGCAGCGGCGACGGCGCGGATTGGCGTGGCCAAGGCCGACCTGTTCCCGCGGGTCAGCCTCAGTGGTTTCCTCGGCTTTACCGCCGGGCGCGGTTCGCAAATCGGCTCGGCGGCGGCCAATGCCTGGGCCCTGGGCCCGCGCATTACCTGGCCGGCGTTTGACCTGGGCAGCGTGCGGGCACGCCTGCGCGGGGCTGACGCCGAGGCCGATGGCGCCCTGGCCAGCTACGAGCAGCAAGTCCTGTTGGCCCTGGAAGAGTCGGAAAACGCCTTCAGTGACTACGGCAAACGTCAGCAGCGTCTGGTATCGCTGATTCGCCAGAGCGAGTCCAGCCGTACTGCGGCGGACTTGGCGGCGATTCGCTACCGCGAAGGCACGGTGGATTTCCTGGTGCTGCTGGATGCCCAGCGCGAGCGCCTGGCGGCCGAAGACAGCCAGGCCCAGGCCGAGGTTGAGCTGTATCGCGGCGTGGTAGCCATCTACAAGGCACTGGGTGGTGGCTGGCAAGCCGAGACCGTGGCCAGCGCGCACTGATTCAACGAGCTCCTTTGGTTGGCCGCAACCAACCAAATTTTTGGCCCCGCGTACATTCGGTCGCGGGGCTTTTTTTTGCCTGAACATCAAGAGCCCCTCACCCTAACCCTCTCCCGGAGGTAGAGGGGACTGATTTGTGGCGGTCTTGAATCTCTGCGCAGTCAGCTCCCTCTCCCTGCGGGAGAGGGTTGGGGTGAGGGCATGGCGATTTGACTCAAGCCCCAGACTCACCCACTCTTGCAGCCCATATGTAAGCCTGTTTCTGGATATTGGATGACCCAGCCCCGCCGCTACCTCGTAATCAGCCTGGTGTCAGCACTCGTTGCCGCCGGCCTCTGGTATTCGATGGCCCCTGCACCTGCCGTCCCCACGCCCTCCGTGAGCCAGCGCTATTCCATCGCCCTGGACATGGCCCACAACGGCAAACCCGGTGCCGCCCGCGTGCTCTATCAGCAATTGGCCCGCACCGACCTGAGCGACAGCCGTCGCGCCAGCCTGCATGCCGAACTGCCCAACTACCCAAGCCCGCAAGCCCTGAAGCTGGCCGACGCCGACCTGCACAACCCGTCACCGCTGGTGCGCAAAGCGGCGATCCAGAGCATTGTCGGCCTCGTGCCCAGTGCCCAGCGCACGTTGTTGTTGGGGCCATTGCTCGATGACGAGGAACAAAGCGTGCGCTTTGCCGCGGCCAACGCCCTGCTCGGCCTGTCGCCAGATGAACAGGGCCTGTACTTCGGGCCGTTGCAGCAAGTGATCGACGAGTTCGAACGCGACCTCAAGACCCGCCCTGACGACCCCCAGGCCCAGGGCCAGCTCGCTCGCCTGTACCTGCACGAAGGCCAGCTGGATGAGGCCCAGGCGGCGCTGGAACAGGTCACCCGCCTGGACCCGGACAACCTCAAGGCCGTGGTGGCGCAGATCGATCTGCTGGACAAGCGCGGCAAGCCTGACCAGGCCCGTGAATTGCTGGCCCGTCAGCTCGAAGCGCACCCGGATTCAGCGTACCTGCAACATGCCTTGGGCATCTGGCTGCTCAACCACGGCCAGACTGAATACGCCCTGCTCGGCCTGGCCAAGGCCGTGGAGCTTGAGCCCGACAACAGCGACTACCGCTACAAACTGGCCACGGCCCTGCATGACCTCGACCAGCTGGAAGCCGCGCAACGCCAGCTCGAGGAGCTGCTGCAACGCCAGCCCGCCAATCGTCGGGCGCGGGTGCTGTTGATTCGTTACTGGAAAGAGGCCGGGCAATTGCAAAATGTGCAGGTGCTGCTGGCGCAACTGGAGCAACAGAACCCGGATGACCCGGCGCTGCAGCAGGGGTTGTGAACAGCTGAACCTGTGGGAGCGGGCTTGCTCGCGATGCAGGCAACCCGGTCTGTCTGAAGCATTCGGGGTGATGCAATCGCGAGCAAGCCCGCTCCCACAAGCGCACCCCCAAAGGTATCAAGCGTCAAGCCAGCAATTTCTGGATCTGCGCCTGCAGGGTATCGAGGTCGAACGGCTTGGCCAGGATCGGTGCAGTCAGGGTGATCGGGCTGCCCGTGTCGCGGATCTCGGCCGGGTAACCGCTGATAAAGATCACCTTCAGGTCCGGGCGCAGCTTGAGGGCAGGCTCGGCGATCTGTACCCCGGAAATCCCTCCCGGCAATCGGAAGTCGGTGACCATAAGGTCCAGATGCGGCTTGCTCGCCAGAATCTCGAACGCCTGCTCGCCATTTTCGGCCTGCAACACCCTGTAGCCCTCACCCGCCAGATAGGCACTGAGGACCATCAGGATCGAGGGATCGTCTTCGACAATCAAAACAACATCTTGCGCATCTTCACTCATGGGAAACCTTAATTCATGCCATCGCTGCCAGTATGACCCCGGGCGCGGTCATAGGTTGCGCCCAGTTTATGCCTTTTGTACCAACGGCAGGCAAACCCTGAACAAGGCCCCCTCACCCAGCGTGCTCTGCACGCTGATGGTGCCGCTGTGCGCAGTCACAATCTGCTCCGAAATAAACAGCCCCAGGCCAAGCCCTGCGGTCACATGGCTGGCCGATACCCGCTCAAATTGCTGGAAAACCCGCTGCTGGTTTTCTGCGCTGATGCCAATGCCCTGGTCGCGCACATCTACCACCGCCTGGTCATTTTCGATGTAAACCGCTACATCAATGGGCTTTTTCGCGCCATAGCGCAAGGCATTGGTCAGCAGGTTACTGATGACCTGCTCGATCCTGAATTCATCCCACTGCCCCACCACCGGTTGCCCGGCCGTGAAGTTGACGCTCGATTGCGCCGCGCCGATCTGCGCGGCAAAGTTTTCCAGCAACCGGGCCACGACCTGGGTCAAGTCAACTGGCGCAGGGCGAATGGACAGCTTGCCGGTGCGGATGCGCGACACGTCGAGCATGTCTTCGATCAGGCGGATCAGGCTCTGGATCTGGCGCTCGTCGCGCTCGACCATCGCCTGCATCTTGTCCAGGGTGAATGCCGCGGCATTGTCCCGGGCCAGGTGCATCTTGCGCAGCTGGGTTTCCAGAATCAGCCCGTTGAGCGGCGTTCGCACCTCATGGGAGACGATCGACATAAAGTCGTCGCGCATGCGCACTGCATGCTCCAGTTCCACCTGGGTCAGCTGCAACTGCGCCAGCAGGGTTTCCTGCTCACGGCGACTCTGCTCCAGGGCTTCGACCTGCTGCTTCATGGCCTTGCTCTGGCGATACAACTCAACGAACACATTGACCTTGCTCTTGACCGCATGGATATCCAGCGGCTTGTGCAGAAAGTCCACCGCGCCGCTTTCATAGCCCTTGAAGGCATAGTTCATCTCGCGCCCGGCGGCACTGACAAACACGATGGGGATGTTTTTGGTCTTGGCCGTACCCCGCATCAGCTCGGCCAGCTCAAAACCGTTCATGCCGGGCATCTGCACATCCAGAATGGCCATCGCGAACTCGTGCTGCAGCAGCAGCGACAGCGCTTCGTCAGCCGACAGGGCCTTATACACGATGCGGTCCTCGCGCTTGATCAGCGCTTCGAGGGCCAGCAGGTTTTCCGGCAGATCATCGACGATCAGCAGCTTGGCTTTGATTTCATTCAGTAGCATTGGCTATGTTCCAGCTCGACAAGCAGACGGCCAATGCCGCGCAAGGGAAGGATGCAGTCCGGTTGAAAAAGCTCCAGGGCTGCGCGGGGCATGGTCGCCACCTGGGCTTCGTCCGGGTCCTGGATAATGGTCAGGCCGCCCGCCTGATTGACCTGGCTCATCCCTCGCGCACCATCGCGATTGGCACCTGTCAACAATATCGCGGCCAGGCGCTGTTGATACACATCGGCCGCGGACTCAAAAAGGTAATCGATTGCAGGCCGCGAGTAATGCACCGGTTCCTCCTGACTCAGGGAAAAACTTTGATCCTGCTCCACCGAGACATGGTAACCGGGCGCGGCAAAGTACAAGGTGCCCGGCACAATCGGCTGTTTGTCCTGCACCTCCCTGACCGGCAGGGCCACGCGCTGGGCAAACACTTCGGCGAGCTGGCTGCGTCGCTCGTCGGGCAAGTGCAGCACCACGATGATCGGCAGGGAAAAATCAGCCGTGAGCTCGGCAAAAATCGTCAGCAACGCTTCGACTCCGCCCGCCGACGCGCCGATCACCACTGCCGCTACCTGTCTGTTGTCAGCCACAGGGCTGTGCCGGGCTGTCATAACTTGCGGTAGATCCGTTCGTGTTTGAGCACGGGGGTGAATTGCTTGCTGTAGTCCGAAAAATCCAGGGTTTCCTTGCTGCCCAGCATCAGGAACCCGCGGTGGCACAGCGACTCGTGAAACAGACCAAAGGCTCTGTTTTGCAAATCTTTATTGAAATAAATCAATACGTTACGACACGAAATTAAATTCGTTTCCGAGAACACGCTATCGGTCGCCAGGCTGTGATCGGCGAAGGTCACGTTCTCACGCAGGCTCTTGTCGAAAATCGCGTAGTCGTAGGCGGCGGTGTAGTAATCGGCAAACGAGCGCTGACCACCGGCCTTTTGATAGTTGTGGGTATAGGCGCGGATATTCTCCAGGGAAAAAATCCCCTGTTTGGCTTTTTCCAGGGACCGCGGGTTGATATCGGTGGCGTAGATGATGGTGCGATCGAGCAAACCTTCCTCGCGCAGCAGGATGGCCATTGAATAGACCTCCTCGCCGGTGCTGCAGCCGGCAATCCAGATTTTCAGCGACGGGTAGGTCTTGAGGATCGGCACCACCTCCTGGCGAATGGCCAGGAAGTGCTCCGGGTCGCGAAACATCTCGCTCACCGGGATGGTCAGGAACTGCAGCAACTGCATAAAGGCCGTGGGATCGTGCAGGATGCGCTCCTGCAGGGCCGAGATGGTGTTGCAGTCGAACTGACGCAGCGCATGATTGACCCGGCGCTTGATCGACGCACCGGAGTAATCGCGAAAGTCATAACTGTATTTGAGATAGATCGCTTCAATCAGCAGCCGTAACTCGATATCGGTGTTCCGTTGCACTTAGAGTCGTTCCATTTTCGGTAGCCAGACCCGGATCAACGAAAACAGTCGGTCCAGATCGATAGGTTTGGCCAGGTAATCATTGGAGCCTGCCTGCAGGCAACGCTCCTGATCGTCCTTCATTGCCTTGGCCGTGACCGCAATGATCGGCAGCTTGCGCCAGCGCGGGTTCTTGCGAATTTCGACGGTGGCCTCGTAGCCATCCATTTCCGGCATCATCACGTCCATCAGCACCAGGTCGATGTCTTCGACTTCATCGAGGCGCTCGATGGCTTCGCGGCCATTACGCCCGATCACTACGATGGCGCCCTTTTGCTCCAGAGCGCTGGTCAGGGCAAAGATGTTACGTACATCGTCATCCACCAGCAGAATCTTGCGCCCCTCGAAGACCTTGTCGCGGCTGCGGGCGGTCTTGAGCATCGTTTGCCGCTCATGGGACAACTGAGATTCAACTTTGTGCAGAAATAATGTCACTTCATCGAGCAAACGCTCCGGCGAACGGGCGCCCTTGATGATGATCGAGCGCGAATACTTGCGCAGTTCGGCCTCTTCATCACGGGTCAGGTTGCGCCCGGTATAGACGATAACCGGAGGGAACGAGCAGATATCCTCGGTGGACATGCGCTTGAGCAAGTCGTTGCCGAGCATGTCCGGCAGCTTGAGGTCGATGATCATGCAGTCGTAGATATTGCTGCGCAGCAGGTCCAGCGCTTCCTGGGCGTAGCCAACGGCGGTGATTTCAATGTCATCGTCGCCGATCAGGCGGGCAATGCTGTCGCGCTGCAGGTCGTCGTCCTCCACCAGCAGCACGCGTTTGACCTTCTGCGTCAGCTTGGCCTCCAGGCGGGCGAAGACGTTTTTCAGTTCTTCACGGGTAGTCGGCTTGACCGCATAGCCCACCGCGCCCATATGCATCGCAGCTTCGACCCGATCCTCGACGGAAATCACATGCACCGGGATATGCCGGGTCGGCGCCAGCGCCTTGAGGCGCTGCAGCACGGTCAACCCCGAGTGGTCGGGCAGGCGCATATCGAGCAGGATCGCGTCGGGAATAAACTGCGCGGCCAGGCTGAAGCCTTCGTCCGCACCGTGGGCCACCAGGCAGCGATAACCCAGCTCATGCGCAAGATCGAAGAGGATGTTTGCAAAGTTGGGTTCATCTTCAATCACCAGGATGCAGCGCGTGGTGAACGGTGCTTGCTCGCGGTCATCCATAAAGCGTGCAATGTCTACCGGCGGCACAACGGCCGGCAGCGGCTGGGGCCTGTGGGCCACTGCCGCCGGCCGTGGCGCAGGAGCAGCGGACAGTTGCGCCAGCTCCTGGGCCGACTCCACATACTGCTCCGGCAACACCAGGGTAAAGGTACTGCCCTGCCCCGGCTCGCTACTGACCGTGATCGAGCCACCGAGCAGGGTCGCCAGGTCGCGGGAGATCGACAGACCCAGGCCCGTGCCACCATAACGACGGTTACTGGTGCCATCTGCCTGGCGGAAGGCTTCGAAAATGCTTTCCTGCTGATCCGGGGCGATACCTATGCCAGAATCGGTCACGGCAAAGGCAACGCCTTCCCCCGGCTCGCGGGACACGACCAGGCTGACCTGGCCTTTTTCGGTGAACTTGACCGCATTGGACAGCAGGTTTTTCAGGATCTGCTCCAGGCGCTGACTGTCGGTGTAGATCATCGGCGGCGTGCCGGGCTGCAATTGCACATCAAAGCTCAGGGATTTTTCCCCGGCCAGCGGCTGGAACATGCCGCGCAGACCTTCTACCACCCGCGCCACACTGGTGTTCTCGGGGCGCACTTCGAGCTTGCCGGCTTCGACCTTGGAGATATCCAGGATGTCGTTGATCAGGTTGAGCAGGTCATTGCCCGCCGAATAGATCGACTCGGCAAACTTGACCTGCTCTGCACTGAGGTTCTGCTGCGGGTTTTCCGACAGCAGCTTGGCCAGAATCAACGAGCTGTTCAGCGGCGTGCGCAGTTCGTGGGACATATTGGCGAGGAATTCGGACTTGTACTTGCTGGAGCGCTGCAACTCATCGGCGCGTTCCTCGAGCTGGATTTGCACCCGGTTAAGCTCGGTGTTCTTGCGGTCCATCGCATCGCGCTGGCCAGCCAATTCTTCGTTGGTCTGCTCAAGCTCGGCCTGCTGGGTTTCGAGGCTGGTTTGCGACTCTTTGAGAATACGCGACTGCTCTTCGAGTTCTTCGTTGGCAGTTTTCAGCTCTTCCTGCTGGACTTGCAGTTCCTCGTTGAGCTGCTGTGTTTCGGCCAGCACCTCTTGCAGGCGCTGACGATAACGGGCGGCTTCGATCGAAGTGCCGATATTGTCAGAAATCAGTTCAAACAACTCGATATCACGCTCGTTCAGCGGGCGCAGAAAGCCCAGCTCGATCACGCCGTTAACCCGATCATCATCACTGGTCGGGATCACCAGCACACTGTGCGGGCTGCCCTGACCCAACCCGGAGGTTACCTTGAGGCTGTAGTCTGCAGGCACGTTATCCAGACGAATCAGCTGATCTTGCTGTGCGGCTTGCCCGACAATGCCTTCATCGTTGTGAATCAGCTGGTCTTGCGCTTCTTGCTCACGGGAGAAACCATAGCTGGCGACACGCTTGAGGCCACCGTGGTCTTCACGCACGTAAACTGCCGCCACCACCGACCCCAGATACTGGGCGCAGAACTGCAGGATATTGCGCCCCAACATGTTCAGGGTCAGACGGCCCAGCACCTGTTCGGCCAGCTCAGTCTGGCCGTTACGCAACCAGGCCTGCTGTTCAAGGCGCTGCGCAGTCTTGATCTGCGACTCGAAAGCATTGTTGTAACTCTCTGAAAGACTGAGCAAATCACGGCGACCGATATAAGCCAAAAAGCCGCCCAGTCCCAATACAAAACACAAGTACAGGGCAATACTGATAATCGTGGTACGGCTCACATCTTCGCTGCGCGCTACGCGCAGTTGCTGCTCCATTTGAATGAAGTCGTCATATTCCTTACGAATTTCATCACTCAGGCGTTTGCCACGGCCGGCTTGCACGGCCGAGCGGTAATCGCCGTCCTGACGGCGCAGCTCGACCATCGACTGTGCGTAGGTGTTCCACTCATCCTGCAGTGCCTCAAGCCGCTTGAGGCGGTCAATCTGCTGCGGGTTATCGCTGACCAGTTCCTGCAAGCCTTTCAATTGCACATTGATTTGCGGCTTGGCGACCGCATAAGGGTCGAGGAAATGCTCATCTCCGGTGATCAGAAATCCGCGCATGCCGGTTTCCAGGTCAACCGTCAACCGCACCGCTTCGTTGGCATTGCTGATGACCCGATCACTGTGCTCAACCCAGCGGATTACCGACAGCAAATAGCTGACCATAACCACAAACAGGGCGGCACTGAGCGCGCCGACGGCCAGCGGCAAACCGACGTTGCGACTCAGGAGCTTGCGAAAGCTTCGCTCGTCGATTGATGCAGGTGAGTTCATTTTCAGGCCCGTGAAAGTCATAAAAAAACTGGAGTTTGCCGGATTATCGAGCAATAGTTCTATTTTCTTACCTTTATATACGTTTTTACACACATACAGATGCAGGTGACGGCTATCCTTGCTGCCTGTGAGAACCGCGTTTAATTTTTTATCGAGATCATGATTATGTCCGCAACACCCTCCACCATCCTTGTGGTCGAAGACGACGCCATTGTTCGCATGCTGATCGTTGACGTCCTGCAAGAACTGGAGTTCAGCGTGCTTGAAGCCGACGGCAGCGAGCGCGCCCTGGAACTGCTTGAGGACACAGCCCGTAACATTGACCTGCTGATGACCGACGTTGGCCTGCCGGGCATGGACGGCCGCACCCTGGCGACCAGGGCCCGGGAACTACGCCAGACATTGCCTGTGCTGTTTGCCAGCGGCTACGCCGAGACCCTTGAGGTTGCAGAAGGCATGGCGGTGATCGGCAAGCCCTTCTCCATTGACCAACTGCGTGCCAAAGTCAAAAGCATGTTGGTGAACGTCTGACCTGTAGCCGCTGCCGCAGGCTGCGATGGGCTGCGCAGCGGCCCTGCTTTTTGAAGGTAATGCGGCCCTTTTCGCAGCCTGCGACAGCGGCTACAACGGCCCCTTGAATTGACGGCTCTCACGGGCTGTGGTTTCCTACACATCTTGTATCAGGTGCCCTTCACAGGGTGAAACGGGAAACCGGTGCGTCAGGCGTTATGCCCTGACAAGTCCGGCGCTGCCCCCGCAACGGTAAGCGAGAGAAACATCACGTCCACTGTGCCGAAGGCATGGGAAGGAGATGTTTGCAGGCTCAACCCACGAGCCCCTCGCAAGCCCGGAGACCGGCCTGATTATTTCGAATAACAAACCCGCGGTGGGCGGGCGCTGTTAAACCCTGCGGGCTTCGTTCGCGGGGTTTTCTTGCGCTTTGCTGCCCGTCGTCCGACCCGAGGCAAGCGCCATGTCCGTCAGCACCAGCCGTACCCATTCCGCCGCTACCAGCACCACCCAGAGCCAACGCATCGTCGCTGCTGTCGGCGCTGCCGTACTGGGCGCGTTCCTCGTCTACTTCGCCGGTTTCTCCCATATCGATGCCGTTCACAACGCAGCTCATGACACCCGTCACAGCTCCGCCTTCCCGTGCCATTGAGACTGCCTGCCATGATCAAGCGTATCGCTCAAACCGCAGGCTTTACCGGCCTGCTGGCTGCCCTGCTGCTGACCCTGCTGCAAAGCCTGTGGGTCGCCCCGCTGATTTTGCAGGCCGAAACCTACGAAAAACCTGCCGCCAGTGAAGTGCATGAGCATGCCGACATGGCCATGCCTGCCCATGAGCACGATGCCGAAGCCTGGGAGCCGGAAGACGGCTGGCAGCGCGTACTGTCCACCACCGGTGGCAATCTGGTGGTGGCGGTGGGCTTTGCCCTGATGCTGGCAGGCCTGTACACCCTGCGCGCCCCTACCCGCACGTCCCAGGGCCTGCTCTGGGGCCTGGCTGGCTACGCCGTGTTTTGCCTGGCACCGACGATGGGCTTGCCGCCAGAACTGCCGGGCACCGCCGCGGCAGATCTGCTGCAACGCCAGCTCTGGTGGGTCAGCACTGCCGCTTCGACGGCCGTAGGCATTGCCTTGCTGGTGTTTGGCAAGCATTGGGCACTCAAGGTACTGGGTGTAGCGATTCTGGTAGTGCCGCATATCTTTGGCGCACCGCAGCCACTGGTGCATTCCAGCCTGGCACCGGAGGCACTGGAGTCGCAGTTCAAAATTGCCGCGCAACTGACCAACCTGGCCTTCTGGCTGGCCCTGGGCGTAATCAGCGCCTGGTTGTTCCGCCGCAAAGCTGAAGGCCAGTACTCGGCATGACGGCAACTCGCACAGCGCCAATCCTGGTGATTGGCCTGGGCTGCCGCCGGGGGTGCAGCGCGCAAGCGCTGCGGGCGCTGATCGAACAATCACTGGCCCGGGCCGGGCTCACACTGGATGGGGTGCAGGCCCTCGCCAGTATTGATCTCAAGCGTGACGAACCGGGGCTGGTGCAACTGGCAGCGCAACTGGGACTAGAGCTTGAGGTGTTCAGCGCGGCACAGCTGGATCGGTATGCTCCGCAACTGAGCCATCATTCAGCCATTGCCTACGAGCAAACCGGCTGTTTTGGCATTGCCGAAAGTGCTGCCCTGGCGCTGGCCGAACAACTCGCCGGCACACCTGCCAGCCTGCTGGTCACACGCCAACATACGGCCGAAGCAACCTTTGCATTGGCCTGCGCCCGGCAAAACCCGCGATAATCCCCCGCCTCACTATGAGCGTTGTTCAAGAACAGCTCTACCTCGACCCTTTCAAGAGACTGCCATGACCGTCTATTTCATCGGCGCCGGCCCCGGCGATCCAGAGCTGATTACCGTCAAGGGCCAGCGCCTGATTCGCAGTTGCCCGCTGATCATTTACGCAGGCTCCCTGGTGCCCGAAGCGGTGCTGCAAGGCCATCAGGCCGAACAGGTGATCAACAGCGCCGAGCTGCACCTCGAGCAAATCATCGACTTGATCAAGGCCGCCAACGCCAAGGGCCAGGACGTGGCTCGCGTGCATTCCGGCGACCCGAGCCTGTACGGCGCGATTGGCGAACAGATCCGCTGCCTGCGGGAGCTGGGCATTGCCTTTGAAATCATCCCTGGGGTCACGGCCACCGCGGCCTGCGCGGCGATTCTGGGGGCTGAACTGACCCTGCCGGATATTTCGCAAACCGTCATTCTGACCCGCTATGCGGAAAAAACCGTGATGCCTGCAGGCGAGGAACTGGCCAGCCTGGCGCAGCACAAGGCGACGATGGCAATTCACCTGGGGGTCAAGAACCTGGAAAATATCGTCGCCGAACTGACCCCCCATTACGGCAGCGATTGCCCGATTGCGGTGATCCATCGGGCCAGTTGGCCGGATCAGGACTGGGTACAGGGCACGCTGGCAGACATCGTGGCCAAGGTCCAGGCCAAGGGTTTCAGGCGCACGGCGCTGATTCTGGTGGGCCGGGTGCTGGCCAGTGACAGCTTTGCCGATTCGTCGTTGTACCGCGCGGGTCATGCGCATTTGTACCGGCCATAAACGGCACTTCCCCTTGCAGGAACTGGCTTGCTGTGGGAACGGGCTTGCTCGCGATCCAGGCGCTGCGGTCTGTCAGGTAAACCGCAGCGATTCCATCGCGGGCGAGCCCGCTCCCACAATCAAGCGTTCTCCCAGAAGGGTTGAGCCGTCGCGCAAGCATAAAAAAACGGTGCTCACGGGGCACCGTTTTTCTTCAGCTTCGCAGCGAACGCCTTTTTAGTAGTAGGCGTTTTCTTTCTGCGAGTGGTCTGTCACATCACGTACGCCTTTGAGCTCCGGCACACGCTCAAGCAAGGTGCGCTCGATACCTTCACGCAAGGTCACGTCTGCCTGGCCGCAGCCCTGGCAACCGCCACCGAACTTGAGCACCGCGATACCGTCTTCAACCACTTCGATCAGGCTTACCTGACCACCGTGGCTGGCCAAACCGGGGTTGATCTCGGTTTGCAGGTAGTAGTTGATGCGCTCGTTGATCGGGCTGTCGGCATTGACCATCGGCACTTTGGCGTTGGGCGCCTTGATGGTCAGCTGGCCACCCATGCGATCGGTGGCGTAGTCCACCACGGCATCGTCCAGGAACGGTTCGCTGAACGAATCGATCCAGGCCGTGAAGCTTTTCAGGCCAATGGCGGTGTCTTCAGGTTTGACTTCAGCCGGCTTGCAGTAAGCAATGCAGGTTTCAGCGTACTGAGTACCGGGTTGGGTGATAAAAACGCGGATACCGATACCCGGGGTGTTCTGCTTGGACAGCAGATCAGCCAGGTAATCGTGGGCAGCGTCGGTAATCGTTATGGCGCTCATGGAATCTCCTCGCAGACATGGGACGCAGTTTACGCCAATCGGCGCGCCTGACAAAGTCCTAGTGTTTTTGTCAGGAAAGCTGCGTCCCATTCGTTCAATTTCAACCGTCCCTTTACAGGTTTTCGTAACGGTTCATGTCCAGTACGCCTGCTTCCACCGGGTCGGTTTCATTGATGTACTGGCCTATATCATGGAAGTACTGCCAAAACTGCGGGTGGCTGCGGCGAATGCCCCACCGCTCGACGATGGTGTCGAACGTTGCCTGATCCTTGCATTGCTCCATCGCCTCGACAAAGGCTTCGACCTGGCCTGCCGGGATATTGAACATAAAGTTGGGGTAGCTGCTCAGCACGCCCGGGTAGATGGTCAGGGTGTCCAGCCCCGGCTCCAGGCGGTATTCCTCACCCAGCATAAAGGCCACGTTGGTGTGCGCGCGATTGCGCAACATGCTGTACATCTCGCGCTTGCCGTCTGCACCTTCGATACGCAGCATGGTGGCTTCAGGCAACTGGTTGATCACCGCCAGCCCCGCTGCCGGGCGCGAGGTCAAGCGGCTCAGGGATTGCTCGGCGTACCTGAACTCCTGTGGGATATTGGGCCGTGAGCAGTAGGCACCATTGCAGCGGTTGATCGGGTCGGGCCTTGCATTGAGGGTGCCGGTGCGCTCAATCAGCTTGAGGGCGAAGTCACGTTTGGGGTCAGCCGGGTCGAGCTTCATGCCGGTCGGGGTGTCAGTGTCGATTTTCTGGTAGTCCATCCACATCTTCAGCTTGCCGCTGTTCTGATACCAGTCGCTGAGGATCGATGCGCGGGAATCGGCGGGCATCAGGCGCAGGAAGTTGACCTCGGCACCGTTACGAATCAAGTCAAAGTACAGACGTGTCTGAGCCTGGTGCGAGACATTGCCGAAGACGTCGAAGTTGACCGCCAACTGGTAGTAGGTCCGTTCCAGCAACGGGTAGTCGAACAGCCACATGGTCTGCGGGATCTCGCCGATCAGGCCCTTGCTGACACTGGCACTGTCAAAGTGGCGGAATACCGTCAGCAAGGCGTTGTCATTGCCCGCCCACAAGGTCGACCAGCTCGGTGGCGGCATGTCGGCATAGGCTTTTTGTCGCAGCTTTTCATAGTCGTTGCGCTTGTCGCGGTAGTTGTGCCACAGGGAAATCACGCTGCCAACGTCGTCGATCTGCCCGGGCATGGCCAGCAGGGGCGTTGCCAGGCCACGGTACACCGCATCGGTGACATAACGGTCGCGGGCCGGTTCCTGGAACACGGTCCAGAAATTGTCGCGGATTACATCGGTGGCGATCTGCCCACGGCACACCGGCCCGCGGATAAAGGTGCGCACGAAGTATTCGGCGTTATCGAGCATGAACTGATAGCGCGCGACCGCCGGGATGGCTTCAAAGGTTTCAAACGGGTTTGCCCGCCCGCGTGGCCCGTAGCCAGGCAGCTTGGTGGCATGCCAGTCACCGCTGTAGAACAGCTGCTTGACCCGCGCCAGCTTGTGCGCACCCATCGGGTAGGTGATGTGGGTTTTATGCACAATCACACCTTGCACCGGCTGCAAGCGGTAGTAAAACGCTGTGCCCGGATCGTCGTTGGGGCGACGCGTGGCAATCAGGTCAACAGGTTGCCCGCTGGGCGTGCGCGACCGCACCCACTGGAAGTAATGCCCCGGCACACCGTTGTCAAAATAGGTATGGGCGAGGAACAGGTGCTCGTACAACCAGCGCGCCACCAGTGCTTCAGTGGAACCCGGGCGGTTGAACAGCTCTTCCCACTCGGCAATCTGGGCCGCCTCGACCGCTGTGGGCTTGATGGCGTTCTGATCAACTTTCGCGCCCTGGGCCAGCCAGGTCTGCACGGTGCTGTATTGCTGGTCGGTCAGGCCGGTAACGGCCAGCGGCATGCCCTCTTTGGGATGGCTCTGGGCATAGGCATTGAACTCGCCGGGCGCCGGGCAGACGTTCTCGCGGTTCAGGCCCAGAACGATTTCTTCGGGCAATTTGGCATTCGGGGTCAGCGGCGTGCTGTGCCCCAGTTCCAACATGCGCGCCATCAGGGCCGCCTGCGCGCCCTGGGCGTCAAGCACCGAGTAAAAACCTTTGTTACGCCATTCAGTGGGGCCGCTGGCATCGTAGAAGATCCGCGTGGGGGCCACGGCATCGACGCGATCACCCTTGTATACCGGCACCTTGCTGGCACCCCGGGTCGCGCCCTCCGCACTGCCCAGGTTTAACTGGCAGGCGGCGTCGTTGCAGGCATGGCAGGCCACGCATTTTTCGGTAAGGATCGGCTGTATGTCCCTGGTATAGGAAATAGCCGGGCTAACCAACGGGGCCTGTGCCAACGCTGTACTGCACACCACCAGCGTCACGGCGCTGGTGAGTAGGCGAAAAAACATGTGCCAGTGTCCTGATATCAAAAATATGTCGCGATTCTACCCGTCGAACAAACGTCACAACATGAATCAAATTCATGTAAATCAGCAGACGCTCAAATCCCACGCAGGTTTGTTATGATTTCGCATCTTTTGCATGGCTCTAACAGGTAGTCCTATGTCTGACCGCAGCGCTCGTCTCCAAGCCCTCAAAGAGCGCATTCTGATTCTCGATGGCGGCATGGGCACTATGATCCAAAGCTACCGTCTAGAGGAACACGACTATCGTGGCACACGCTTCGCCGACTGGCCGAGCGACGTCAAGGGCAACAACGACCTTCTGGTGCTCACCCGCCCGGACGTGATCGGCTCCATCGAGAAGGCGTATCTGGATGCGGGTGCCGATATTCTCGAAACCAACACCTTCAACGCCACCCAGGTTTCCCAGGCCGACTACGGCATGCAGGCACTGGCCTACGAACTAAACGTAGAAGGCGCCCGCCTGGCGCGCAAGGTTGCCGACGCCAAGACTCTGGAAACCCCGGACAAACCGCGTTTTGTCGCTGGTGTACTGGGCCCGACCAGCCGCACCTGCTCGTTGTCCCCGGACGTGAACAACCCCGGCTACCGCAACGTGACCTTCGATGAGCTGGTGGAAAACTACACCGAGGCCACCAAGGGCCTGATCGAAGGCGGCGCCGACCTGATCCTGATCGAGACCATTTTCGACACCCTCAACGCCAAGGCCGCGATCTTCGCCGTACAAGGCGTATTCGAAGAGCTGGGTGTCGAGTTGCCGATCATGATTTCCGGCACCATCACCGATGCCTCCGGCCGTACCCTGTCGGGCCAGACCACCGAAGCATTCTGGAACTCGGTGGCCCATGCCAAACCGATTTCCGTGGGCCTGAACTGCGCCCTGGGCGCCAGCGAACTGCGCCCGTACCTCGAAGAACTGTCGAACAAGGCCAGCACCTACGTTTCGGCGCACCCCAACGCCGGCCTGCCCAATGAATTCGGCGAGTACGACGAACTGCCGGCCGAAACTGCCAAGGTCATTGAAGAATTCGCCCAAAGCGGCTTTCTCAACATTGTCGGCGGCTGCTGCGGCACCACGCCGGGGCATATCCAGGCCATCGCCAATGCCGTGGCCGGTTATGCGCCACGCCAGATCCCGGATATTCCAAAGGCTTGCCGCCTCTCCGGGCTGGAACCGTTCACCATCGATCGCAGCTCGTTGTTCGTCAACGTCGGCGAGCGCACCAATATCACCGGCTCCGCACGCTTTGCCCGCCTGATCCGCGAAGACAACTACACCGAAGCCCTGGAAGTGGCCCTGCAGCAGGTTGAAGCCGGTGCGCAGATCATCGACATCAACATGGACGAGGGCATGCTGGACTCGAAGAAGGCGATGGTCACCTTCCTCAACCTGATCGCCGGCGAGCCGGATATCAGCCGCGTCCCGATCATGATCGACTCCTCCAAGTGGGAAGTGATCGAAGCCGGCCTCAAGTGCATCCAGGGCAAGGGCATCGTCAACTCCATTAGCATGAAAGAAGGCGTGGAGCAGTTCATCCACCACGCCAAACTGTGCAAGCGCTACGGCGCCGCCGTGGTGGTGATGGCCTTCGACGAAGCCGGCCAGGCCGACACCGAAGCGCGCAAAAAGGAAATCTGCAAACGCTCCTACGACATTCTGGTCAATGAAGTGGGCTTCCCGCCGGAAGACATCATCTTCGACCCGAACATCTTCGCCGTGGCCACCGGCATTGAAGAGCACAACAACTACGCTGTGGACTTTATCAACGCCTGCGCCTATATCCGTGACGAGCTGCCCTATGCGCTGACGTCCGGTGGCGTGTCCAACGTGTCGTTCTCGTTCCGCGGCAACAACCCGGTGCGTGAAGCCATCCACTCGGTGTTTTTGCTGTACGCGATCCGCAATGGCCTGACCATGGGTATCGTCAACGCCGGCCAGTTGGAGATCTACGACCAGATCCCGGCCGAGCTGCGCGATGCAGTGGAAGACGTGGTGCTCAATCGCACCCCGGATGCCACCGACAACCTGCTGGCCATTGCCGACAAGTACAAGGGCGATGGCAGCGTCAAGGAAGCCGAGACCGAAGAGTGGCGCAGCTGGGACGTCAACAAGCGTCTGGAGCATGCACTGGTCAAGGGCATTACCACCCATATCGTCGAAGACACCGAAGAGTCGCGCCTGTCGTTCAAGCGCCCGATCGAAGTGATCGAAGGCCCGCTGATGTCGGGCATGAACATCGTCGGCGACCTGTTTGGCGCAGGCAAAATGTTCCTGCCCCAGGTGGTCAAATCTGCCCGGGTGATGAAACAGGCCGTGGCCCACCTGATCCCGTTTATCGAACTGGAAAAAGGCGACAAGCCTGAAGCCAAGGGCAAGATCCTGATGGCTACGGTCAAGGGCGACGTGCATGACATCGGCAAGAACATTGTCGGTGTGGTGCTGGGCTGTAACGGCTACGACATCGTTGACCTGGGGGTGATGGTGCCTGCGGAGAAAATCCTGCAGGTGGCCAGGGAGCAGAAGTGCGACATCATCGGCCTGTCCGGCCTGATCACCCCGTCGCTGGATGAAATGGTGCATGTGGCCCGCGAGATGCAGCGTCAGAACTTCCATCTGCCGTTGATGATCGGCGGCGCGACCACCTCCAAGGCGCACACCGCGGTCAAGATCGAACCCAAGTACCAGAACGATGCCGTGATCTACGTCACCGACGCCTCCCGCGCCGTGGGCGTGGCCACCCAGCTGCTGTCCAAGGAGCTGAAACCGGCATTCGTCGAGAAAACCCGCGAAGAGTACGTTGAAGTGCGCGAGCGCACCGCCAACCGCAGCGCCCGCACCGAGCGCCTGAGCTACGCCGCGTCTGTCGCCAAGAAACCGCAGTTCGACTGGGCCAGCTATCAGCCGGTCAAGCCGACCTTTACCGGCGCCAAGGTGCTGGACAATATCGACCTCAAGGTGCTGGCCGAGTACATCGACTGGACCCCGTTCTTTATTTCCTGGGACCTGGCCGGCAAGTTCCCGCGCATCCTCACCGATGAAGTGGTGGGCGAAGCGGCCACGGCGCTGTACGCCGATGCCCAGGAAATGCTCAAGAAGCTGATCGACGAAAAGCTGATCAGCGCCCGTGCGGTGTTTGGTTTCTGGCCAGCCAATCAGGTCAACGATGACGACCTGGAGCTGTATGGCGACGACGGCCAACCTTTGGCCAAGCTGCATCACCTGCGCCAGCAGATCATCAAGACCGACGGCAAGCCGAACTTCTCCCTGGCTGACTTCGTTGCGCCAAAGGACAGCGGCGTGACCGACTATGTGGGTGGTTTTATCACCACCGCAGGGATCGGTGCCGAAGAAGTGGCCAAGGCTTACCAGGATGCCGGTGACGACTACAACTCGATCATGGTCAAGGCCCTGGCCGACCGTCTGGCCGAGGCCTGCGCCGAGTGGCTGCACCAGCAGGTGCGGACCCACTACTGGGGCTATGCCAAGGACGAGCAACTGGCCAACGAAGAGCTGATCAAGGAGCAATACAGCGGCATCCGCCCTGCTCCCGGCTACCCGGCGTGCCCTGATCACACCGAGAAGGCCACGCTGTTCAAGCTGCTTGATCCAGAAGCCGAAGAAATGCGCGCAGGCAAAAGCGGCGTGTTCCTCACCGAACACTACGCCATGTTCCCGGCGGCGGCAGTCAGCGGCTGGTACTTTGCCCACCCGCAAGCGCAGTACTTTGCAGTGGGCAAGGTCGACAAGGACCAGATCGACAGTTACACGGCACGCAAGGGCCAGGACCTGAGCGTGACCGAACGCTGGCTGGCACCAAACCTGGGCTACGACAACTGATAGACACCCAGGGGGAGCGGGCTGCCCGCTCCCCCACCGTCAAGCCCCTTCAATACTGCTGATCGCCTGCTCTGTCAGGCGCTCACGCAGTTGCCGTTCCTCGCTTTTCTTCTCTTCGTCCAGATCGTTGATGTCTCTCTGATAGTCATCCCCAAGATCAGCATGGCGTTCTTCCAGGGCTTTGTGCTCCTGGGCAAAACGCTGTTCAAGCTCCACGAACGCCTGGGGGTACTGGCGTTTGAGATAACTCGTCCAGTAATCCTGCTCAAGCAACTGCGCCATAAAAGCCGGGGAGCTTTCTGCTGCCTTGATTTTCAGGTAGGCGCTCTCGATATCCAGCGCGCTGACCTTGGCCGCATGCCTGTAATGCATGTCCTTGGGCTGTGATGGCAAATCCAGGCGCTTGCCCAGGCTGATGCGGTAGGCCAGGCGCACTTCGGCGATATCTGCGCCCCGGCGGTTCAAACAGGCCATTTGCGCAATATCCTCCAACTGCCCCAGACGGAACAGACGCCTGGTCAGGGCCAGCAATGCCGGGCCTTCCTGACCCGCCACTACCGACTTCAAAGCGTTGAATTCGTAGACCTTCACTTCCAGATCGCTGAACAGCAGGATGCGGCCATCACCACAGGTCACATCCGAACGCCCCATGACAAACAGTTCGTCGCATAGCCGGGTATCCGACGCCGCAGCCTGCAGCACATTCAATACCCGCTGGGTCAAGCCGGCCCGGTCCTGGATAAAGTCCTGGGTAAATTGCAACTGGTCAAGCAGGTAGAACAGCCCCCTGCCCTCACTGCGTGCCCACAAGCCATCCCAGATGCCCTGCAAGGGTGAGTCCTGGGCCACGCCCTGCAACCAGCGGGCCTTCTGCTGCGCCACTTGTGCCGGGCTCAAGTCATCAAGGTGGTCCAGGTTCTCATCACCGACAGGGGCAGGGCCCTGCTCATTGTCACTGTCGGAACTGTTGTCGCTGTAAGCCAGCCCGTCGTCAATGTCTTCGGGAGACAAGCCCATGTCGTTGCCTGAAAAGTCGATGTAGTCGCGCAAGGTTTCATACCCCGCGGCCGAAAGCGGATTATTGGACAGATCGGTGTGCGCCATAAGCCCGTCGTTGTCACCTTCAAACAATTCCACCGGAATATTCTCGATCTGGTTGCCGCTCAGGTTGAGGGTCGTCAGCGTGGGGGTAGTGAGCGCCCGGGTTGGCCAGCGCACCAGGCGATTGCCTTGCAGGTTCAGGGTTTGCAACTGGTTCATGCCGCTCAGGTCGAAGCTGGCAAGCCGGTTGTAGCTCAGGTCCAGCCACTGCAGATGGGCCAGGGAGCGCAACGGGCCGTAACTGTCCTCGGCCTGCAAATGGTTGCGCGAGGCTTCCAGCCGCGACAGGTTCTGCAAGGAACCCAGCCCCTCTGGCAAGCGGCTCAGCTGGTTGTTGTTCAGGTGCAGGCTGCGCAAGGCCGGGAATTCGCAAATAAAGGCTTGAGTACCGCGGGAAGTGATGCGTACGCCACTGAGGTTGAGGGTGGTGACATGCTCCTGGGCGACGCTCAGGGCCGGTATGTCCCCCAGGCACAGATCGGAAAAGTCCAGGGTCTGGCCCTCCTCGCCCCTGGCGGCGGTCACCCCCTGGCGCCAGCTCCCCATAAGCCGGTCAGCCGCGCGCCGACGGTCGACGGCACTGACCCAGCGTCCGCCTTCCCGGTGCCCCGGGGTGTTGATCCAGTCATTGAGGCGCTGGACCAGCACCTGGTGCTGGCGATGCAATTCGCCAAGCCGCGCGTCAATATCCAGTACCGCCATACCCTCTGCCTGCCACCGATCCAGACAGGCCACCGCGTCCTGCAGGCTCAGGTCCGGGTTGACCTGCTGCAGCAAGGCGGTACGACTGGATGAGGGGTTGCCCGGTTCAAACACAGGTGCAGGCCCGGGCACCACTTCATCCGGGCTGAATACTGGCCCGTCGGCCAGCAGCAGGTCTGGCTGGTCGTTCACCAGTACGGGGAAATACTCCGGGCTGCCGCCGGTCCTACCGGCAGCCAGCAACCCGGTTGCAATATTGCCAACCCTGTCACGCCCTGTGCGCCGAGCATAAGTGAGCAAGTCCGCGCAGCTTTGCGCAGTCAGGCTGCAACCGTTGAGTCGCGTGCCCTGCAGCAACCCGTCATGACCACTGAGCAGGGCATCGGGCACGGTCCTGATGGCGCTGCTGCTCAGGTCCAGCTGGCGCAGGCGTGGCAACTCCAGCACCCCGGCCGGCCAGCTCTTGATACCCGTATGGCTGAGGTCAAGGGACTCCAGTCGGGTCATGGTGCTGACGTCCAGAACCGTGACCCGATTGCCCTGCAGGTTCAGGCGCTCCAGCCGGGTCAACCCGTTCAGGCGGGTTTGCACCGCCGGGGTGATGATCAATTCGTTATGGGCCAGATTCAGGCCGGTCAGCTGGTGCATTTCACCCAAGGCCTGTGGCAACGTGTCCAGGCCGTTGCGACTCAGGTTCAACTCGCGCACATGCTCGAACGAAACCAGGAAGCGCTCCAGCAACTCCAGCCCAAGGCCCAGTTCGCTCAAGTTGAGGCTGTGGACATGGGCAAAGGCCGCCTGGCCCGGCAACACTGGCAGATCACTTATCGGGTCACCCGCCAGATCCAGCGTCTGCGCGCCGGGTGTAGCTCGCCACGACGGCCCGGCTGCGGATTCTTCCAACCCCAGCCGTGGCTCTATGCCAGCACGCCAGCAACGCAGAAACCTTTCTCCCGCCTGACGGCGAAACAGCGTGTCGGCGCTGGCCGGTTCACTCTCGATCCAGGCATTGATGCCATCGGTGAGGGCCTGATGCTCCGCCTGCAAGCCATTGACCCGTTCCAGCAGGCAGGCGACAGCGTTTTCGTCCTGGCCCAGACTGGCCATGAGCGAACGTGCAAACTGGCGGTCCCGGGGCAGGAAGCGGGTCAGGCAGCCGGAGCAGTAAGCGCTGGACCACATGTGCAGGTCCACCCCAGTGGCAGGGTTTTCACGCAGGTACTCACAGGCCTTCATCGCGGTGCGCGCTTCAATCCCGGACCAGTCCAGCAACAGGCCCCGCCAGAGCCTTGGATGGCCGGCAAACAACTCGTCGGGCAAGGTCTTGAGTGAAGTGCCAAACAGGTCCAGGGTTTCGAGGTGGGCCAGCTCCAGCACCCCGGCCGGCCAGTGTTCCAGCCAACCGCTGACGCGCAGCAGGCGCAGTTGCGGCCAGCCACTAGCATCCAGGGTACCCACAGTGCCTTTGAGGGTCAGGGATTCGAGCCGGGCCAAGCCCTCCAGGCGCCCCAGAAATGCCCTGGAAAACCCCTGCCAGCTGGCCTCCAGCGACAGTTGCGTAACCGCGGGCAACTGCGTCAATGCATCGGCCACGGCCGCCATCTGCCCCTGCTCCATACTCAGTTCCAGGCTGCGCACAGCGCCAAAGCGCTTGACCAGACCGCCATCAGGCTCGCTCAGTAACAGGTCGGCGCTGAGCTTCAAGGTCCTGACATGGGAAAAATCAGCTTCCAGCACCGGAAAATCACCTGCGGCACTCAAGTCAAACCCGAGATCAAGATAGGCAAAAGGCTGCTCGTTGCGCTGCAACCCTTGCCGCCAGCATGTGACCAGGCGGTCAGCGGTCAGGCGCCGTACCCGCTGATTCAAAGGCCCGTTAGCCGCCGATGCCCAGTTCTCCAAGGTGGCACGCAGGGCATCCAGCTCCCGCTGGCGGGCGGCGAGAAAATCGAAGATCTGCCGGTCTGTCTGTGCGCTCGCCATGTGCTCGCGCACAAAGGCTTCGGCCTGCTCGTCGCTCAGGTTGGGGTAAATATCGCGCACCCTGCTGATCAAGGAAGGGTTGACCTCCACCCCTGCCCCGCGGCCCGACAAGGCATAGCCTACCTTGCCATTGAGCCGTTGCCAGCCGGGCATTGCGCGTATCGGTCGCATATGCAGTGCGCCCGCCATCTCATTGCGATGGGACGTGGCATAAGCAGCCATTGCTTCGTCCTGCGCAGTGCCCCGCAGGCCGTTTGCATGCAGCCTTGCCTCGATGGCCAGGCGCTCGCTGTCAACACTTGCCAGCTCCGGCACATACAGCCCGGCCAGTGCCCGGTTCAGGCGCGCTTGCTGGGCGTAATACCGCGCCAGATCGTCCAGTTCCCTGGAGCCCTGGCCTGTCAGGCGCAGGCGCGCCAGGTCACTGGCTGCGGCATACCCGAGGACTTCCCGGGCAGCATTCCCGGTCAGCATCGGGAAGCGGCGACGCAGCCGCTCAAGATCCGGCCCGCCGCTGTCAACAGCCGCGCCCCGAGCACCGTTGGCACGCCCGCCCGGCTCCCGTGCGGCCCTGAACTGCGCCAGGGTGTCCTGCAACAATGCCGGCACCGGCAGGCCGTCCATATGCACCCTGCGCAATTCCTCATCCGTTACCCCGCTCACATCGCCAATCTGCACCAGTACCTGGTCATCAAAGAAGCGGGTTTCGTGCCCAAGCCGCCGCAGCAGGGTCAAGCGCTGCCACTGCAAGGGTTGCTCATGGCTATGGCGCCAGGCGCCCGCATGGTTGTGCTTGAGCAGTGGCTGGTAGGCGCTGTTGTCGCCGGGGTGCCTGACCCTCCAGGCATCGAGCTTCGGATCGTAGACCTGTTCGTAGAAGTGCCGGTCTATCCGCACATAGGTTTTGCCCTCCAGCCGATACTGGCCCAAGGCATTGGGCTCAACCTGCGGGTCGAACGACTCGGCGCACCGATAGGGCTCAAGTTCAGGGCGCCACAGGCGTGTTTGCCCGTCAGGCAAGACGATTGGTACAAGCCCCTCGCCCCAGCGCGCCGTTGCCTTCGCCAACCGGCCGCCGATAACGTGGCCGGCGGCCCCCGTCACACCGGTGACGGCTATATTCAGGGCAATGGACTCCATATGGGACCAGGCCTGCTGCACATCGCCCACATTCCATGCTTCGATGCCGTGGCAGACATCCATGCCCATCTGCAGTGCCATTACGGCCATCATCACCTCCCCAGCCCCCGGGATAAAAAACGCCGCCACATTCAGGGTATCCAGACCGATGCCCAGGTAGTACTCCAGGCGCTCCTGCAGCAACTTGCTGTCGGCATCGGCCGTGGGCACCGCCAGCACGCGGGCATTGGCCTTGAGTCGGGCCAGGTGCTGGCGGTTGAGGGTCGTGAACAGCTCATGGGCTGGCGTATCAATGCCGACCAGCGCCAACTTGAGATCAACTTCGTCCACATACACCGGCGGCACCTGGCCGGCAGGGTCTGGTCTGGTCTGGTACAAATGCTGATTGAGCCGCGCCATAAAAGCCCCGGCGCTGCCCTGGGGTACCAGGCTGGCGATCAGTTGCCGACAGCCCGGATCGCGCAGGTTCAGGCCCAGCTCATACTGGAACGCCTCGAATGACGGGTACTCCTTGAGGGGGGTCACAAGAGCCCCCGGGATATAGACCACCACCGGCTCCATGTCCGGCTTTTTCATGACGGGTACGCCATCAAGGCCGGTATGCCCCCACTCCAGTACCGGCCAGCGGGACCGGTACGGACCGATGACCAGCACCTCATCCAGGGTCATGCCATAGATCTGGAGACGGTTGAACGCCACGGGCTTGCCATAAAGCTGCGGGTCCCGCTGACGTTGCAGCAGGGCCATGACCATTGCATGGGCTGCCTGGCTGACATGGCCCTGGATCAGCGCCGTATGCAGGCGAACTGCAAGTAGCTCGATCTGCGCCCGGATCATCAGGGACCGCACGGCTGGAGGGTCGAACACCTCATTCAAATGCGCCTGGTACTGCTCGCCCAGGTCCAGCGCTCTGCAGATTTGTGAGAACACCTGGGGGCTCATGGGCAAGGTTTGCTGATAACTGAAACCGGCCACGGGGTTCAGGTTGTCCAGTTCCTGCTTGACCTTGTCCACCGGCCAGGACGAACCGTGGACTAGGGTATCGGCGAGCATGGCGGGGTAATCGGGACCGGTTTGCGGCACAAAGCGTTCGACGGGCAATGCCCCCGGCGGTGCCAGCGCACTGACCTGCCCGGCCACCCGCTGATTGAAGTCTTCGTTACCCTCGAAGTTCGACAATGCCGCCTGCAGCAGGGTCTGTTGCTGTACTGGTCGGTTACGGCGCAGATAAAACAGGCGGTCACTGTTGATGTCCATTGCCCGGCCCTGGCCCTGATGGCTCTGCAGGGCCTCTTGCAGGCGCGGCTCGGCAAACTGGGTGATGCCCTGCAGATGCCCGAGCGCCAGAGCCAGCGCCTGATTGGCGGCGCGACTGCGCAGCTGGCTGGCCAACAAGGCCTGGATCTGCCATGACGGGGCGCGGGCGAAACGGTTGTCGGCATCCGCCGGTGCGGTGTAGCCCGGGAAGAGCCCCGGCTTCAGGCGCTTGATATCGTCCGCCACAGTGTGTTTGACCCAGGCGGGCATTTTATTGCTGATAAAGGTGTCGTACGGCCCTGACTCTGCCGGGGAGTGCAAACTGTCCATGGGATGCCTCTGGCTGAAAACCCGTTTGAATGAGTCGCCAGTACAACCAACACGGCATCGCCAAAGGTGGTAAATATTTATGCAGGAGAAAATTGACTAAGCTCAGGGATATCGCCGCTTCACCTCAGACAGTCGAGGCACTTATGGACGATCCTGCCGACAACAAGCCACCTACCCTGTGGCAAGTGCTGCACAGCGTAATGGCCGCCGCCTTTGGTGTACAAAGCGCCAAAAACCGGGCACGCGACTTTACCCACGGTAAACCCGCCCATTTCCTGGTGCTGGGCTTACTGTTTACAGGGGTATTTGCCCTGACCCTGTACGGGATCGTCACCCTGGTGCTGCATCTGGCAGGGCTCTAGCACGGGCTTGTGGTGGGAGCGGGTTTGCTCGCCCCCACAAAGGAGCCTTGAAAACCGGCTGATTTTACCCGCCAGTTACTGGTGGCTGACCCAGAACACGGCTGTCGCCACCACCAGCACAATCAGGAAGAAAATCGCCCAGGCATCGACCTTGCTGTCGCTTTTACGGACTTTCACGGGAGTACTCATCGCATCGCCTCTTTTCGGTTTTATGGGTGATTGCTTGAAGACTTCAACTGAGTTAAGTCCAGCCATGCCCTTCCCACAAGTAAGGGATTGAGAATCAACCGCTTATAGTCGTTTTGGTTCTTTGCATATGCTTAAACATCACTTTTGCGCATAACTACAAACTGGTATCGTGCCCCGCTCCTTGGGGAGTGCGCGGCCGT
>Ga0302347_1000608_pt1 | contig 53677 bp, 50 predicted proteins | sample PhyWR1_FD_202178 | JGI IMG/M metagenome (GOLD analysis project Ga0302347, IMG submission 202178) | Leaf surface microbial communities from wheat plants in UC Gill Tract Community Farm, Albany, California, United States - DLSL W.R1 (v2)... | ecosystem: Host-associated > Plants > Phyllosphere >... | reverse complement strand
TCGTTTTTACTCACGGGAACCACCCCGCGCTTTTCTCTTCTAAGCTTGCAGCAGGCAGCGATGCCGATTCTTTTATTCAGGAGCTTTTCCATGAAGTTGCGTTCATTGGCGTTGTTGTCGTTCTGTGTGTTGCTGGCGTCTTGCAGCAAGGTCAATCAAGAAAACTACTCCAAACTGTCGGCAGGCATGACCAAGGCCGAGGTGGAACAACTGCTGGGTGGCCCTACCGATTGCTCGGGTGCGCTGGGTATGTCGAGTTGCACCTGGGGCGATAAGAGCAGCTTTATCAGCGTGCAATACGCCGGTGACAAAGTGCTGATGTTCTCGGGGCAGGGCCTTAAATAAAGCGCAGGGAGCGTTTGCGATGAAACGTCTTTTAGTTTGCCTCGGGGCTGCCTGGTTATTGGCCGGGTGCTCGACATCCAACAACGACGCGCTGGCACCGAACACGGTGGGTAGCGTCGACTTACAGCGCTATCAGGGCACGTGGTATGAGCAGGCGCGGTTGCCGATGTTCTTCCAGCGTAACTGCGCGCAATCCGAGGCTCAGTACACGCTCAAACCTGACGGCAATGTCGCGGTGTTGAACCGTTGCCGAACGGCAGAAGGCAAGTGGGAAGAGGCCAAGGGCACCGCCAGCCCGCAAGTACCGGGCAAAACCGACAAGCTGTGGGTCGAGTTCGATAACTGGGTGTCCAGGCTGTTGCCGGGCGCGACCAAGGGCGATTACTGGGTGTTGTACTTGGGGGATGGCTACAGCACCGCACTGGTCGGCAACCCTGACCGGCGCTACCTGTGGCTGCTGTCGCGCAAGCCGCAGATCGATCAGCAAACCCGCGACGAACTGCTCAGCAAGGCTCAGCAGCAGGGTTATGACACCACCCGCTTGATCTGGCGAACGCCCGACGCGGATATGCCCAAAGAGTAAATCCGTGTGTAGGAGCGAGCTCGTCTCGCGATCTTTTGATCTTCTAAAAGATCGCGAGGCGAGCTCGCTCCTACAGGGGTTAAGGCTTAGGCGCGCAGCAGGGTTTTCCAGGCGCGGTTCTGGTACACGGCAATGGCTTGTTGCTTGCGCGCGTTGAGCAGCAGGTCATTGCTCTCGGCGTCGTCAGTGATTGGCAAGTTCGCCAATTCTTGCAACTTGTTCATCTCACCGTACAAGCGATCCACTTCCGGGATCTCCAGCACGCCACGCGCCAGGCGCAACCAGGCCTGAATACGCTCAATGCGTGGCAGTTGCTCGGCCAAGTCTTCTGGTTGCTGCTGGTAGCGGTTAAGACGCAGCGCAATGGCCTCGTCCGACAGCAAGCGCGGCAACCAACTGGCCAATTGTGCAGCGCCCTGGCGGTTGCCACGGGTGGTGCCACGGTCAATGGTCCAGCTGCGGGCCAGCAGCCAGCGCGAGGTGTTCAGCGAGAACTGGCCCCAGCGCGGGTCTTGCAGCTCTTCGAGGAACTGCTCAGGGGCGGCTTTACGCACGTCTTCATCGTCCTGGCCGATTTGTACAATCGGGCGCCAGTCTTCAAGCAGGGCATCCAGCTCGGCCCGCAGGGTGTGGGTCGACTGGCGCGGGGCGGCCTGGCCGAGGCTGCTGACCAACGCACGAAGGTCAATCAACTGGTGCAGCCAGTCTTGCAGCAAGCGCCAGTGGCCATTGAAGCGGTATTGCTCAGCCAAGCGCTGGCTGTTGCCCAACAAGTGCCAGGCCAACGCGGCAAAGGCGTCGTCCAGCGGCGTTTCCGGGGTCAACTCAGGGGCGGGCAGGGTGACGGTGTAGCTGTTGGCGTCGAACAGGCGGTAGCCGCGCTCGGCCTTGCTGATGTCGCAAGGCATCAGCGGCAGTTTTTCAGCCAGTTCGGCGGCCAGTTCCAGCAGGGCGGCAGGTTCGCCTTCGCGCAGTTCGAGTTCCAGCTCGCAGATTTCTTCTTTCTGCTTGCCGGCAATCACGTGGCCCAGGTCCAGCGCGGCTTCGATCACGACCTTGGCTTTGCCACGGCCCCACGAGATTTCAGCGCGCTCGCGAACGAAATCGGTGGTGAAGATCGGCTTCAGGGTTTTTTTGTCCAGCTCGGCCAGTTCGTCAGGCCAGCATTCGCCTTCGAGCTTTTTGATGTCGAGCTTGGCTTTGGGCAAGTGCCAGTCGTATTCGTTGCGCTCCGACAGCCCGGCAATGCTTTGGCCGCGGGTCTTGAGGGTTTGAATCACCTCTTCGCCATCGCGGCGCAGGCGCAGGGCAACCTTGGCCTTGGCCAGATCGCGCTCAGGCGTGTCGAAGTACTGGTTTAACAACTCACGGCTTTCCCAGCCACTTTTGTTGCGTTTTTTCAGCAAAGGGTGCTCGCGCAAGGCGGCGAGGGTTTCTCGGCTGACGCGGAGCTTGATTTCGGTTTCTTTTTGCATGGCCGGAAAATCCAGGAACGGTGCGCAGCCGGGGAAAGTGTGGCTGCCAAGGCCGTGCAGTGTACAGGACTCACCGCCCCGACGCGTCGCGCGGGTTTATTCTGTGGCGCAGATGGCTCTATGATGGGCCTCGCCCAGCCAACAGGAAGCCAGCGCATGCCCTTACGGTCCCTTAAAGAGCAATTCGCTGCGTTGATCGGCACACCGTCGGTCAGTTGTACTCAGCCCCATCTGGATCAGTCCAACCGCGCCGTGATCGATTTGCTGGCCACGTGGTTGGGTGAGTTGGGCTTCAGTTGCGATATCCAGCAGGTCAGCTCCGGCAAGTTCAACTTGCTCGCCAGCTATGGCAGCGGCCCCGGCGGTCTGGTACTGGCCGGCCACAGCGACACGGTGCCGTATGACGAAGCCCTGTGGCAGACCGATCCGCTCAAGTTGACCGAAGTGGACAATCGCTGGGTAGGCCTGGGCAGTTGCGACATGAAGGGCTTTTTCGCCTTGATCATCGAAGCCGTGCGCCCGCTGCTGGACCAGCCGTTCAAGCAGCCGCTGCTGATTCTGGCCACCTGCGACGAAGAAACCTCCATGGCCGGTGCGCGTGCGCTGGTCGAGGCCGGGCGGCCGCTGGGGCGTGCCGCGGTGATTGGCGAGCCGACCGGGCTCAAACCCATCCGCATGCACAAAGGCGTGATGATGGAGCGCATCGACATTTTGGGGCGCAGCGGCCATTCATCGGACCCAAGCCTGGGCCACAGCGCGCTGGACGCCATGCACGACGCAATCACCGAGCTTAAAGGGCTGCGCCAGCAATGGCTGAACGAGTACCGCAACCCGCAGTTCAGCGTGCCGCAACCGACCCTCAACTTTGGCTGCATCCATGGTGGCGACAACCCGAACCGGATTTGTGGCCAATGCTCGCTGGAATTCGACCTGCGGCCTTTGCCAGGCATGGACCCGGCGCTGTTGCGTTCAATCATTCGCAGCAAACTCGATCCGTTGGCCGAGCGCCATCAGGTCAAAATCGACTTTGCCCCGATTGCGGCGGGTGTGGCGCCGTTCGAGCAGGCGGCTGACAGCGAACTGGTGCGCGTGGCCGAGCGGCTCACCGGGCATCGCGCCGAAGCAGTAGCGTTTGGCACCGAAGCACCTTATCTTCAGCAACTTGGCTGCGAGACCATCGTGTTGGGCCCAGGTGACATCACCTGCGCGCATCAGCCCGGTGAACACCTCGAAATGTCACGTTTGCAGCCGACAGTGCGTCTATTAAGCCAACTGATCGAACATTATTGCCTGACCCCGGCCCAGTAAATGGCCGCAGGCCCGACCCGTATACACAAGGAGAGCACGCGTGTTGCCAAGTTTGTTTCGACGATAACTACCAGCCTGCTGTGCGTTTGCTGTTTTTGCCCTTTTTAGGCGGCTCATTTTTTACAGGCTTTGGTTATGCACGATTACGTTAACTGGCTGCGTCATGCTTCCCCTTACATCAATGCTCACCGCGACTGCACCTTTGTCGTCATGCTCCCTGGCGACGGTGTAGCGCACCCCAACTTTGGCAACATCGTCCACGACCTGGTGCTGCTGCACAGCCTCGGCGTGCGGCTGGTGCTGGTTCATGGCTCGCGCCCGCAAATCGAAAGCCGCCTTGAAGCCCGTGGCCTGCAGCCGCATTACCACAAAGGCATGCGCATCACCGATGCGGCGACGCTGGAGTGCGTGATGGACGCCGTGGGCCAATTGCGCATCGCAATTGAAGCGCGCCTGTCCATGGACATGGCCTCATCGCCCATGCAGGGTTCGCGCTTGCGCGTGGCCAGCGGCAACCTGGTGACCGCGCGGCCGATTGGCGTGCTCGATGGCGTGGACTACCACCACACCGGCGAAGTGCGCCGGGTCGACCGCAAGGGCATCAACCGCCTGCTGGACGAGCGTTCCATCGTGCTGCTGTCGCCCTTGGGCTACTCGCCCACCGGCGAAACCTTCAACTTGGCCTGCGAAGACGTTGCCACCCGCGCCGCCATCGACCTGGGCGCTGACAAACTGCTGCTGTTTGGCGCTGAGTCCGGCTTGCTCGATGAACAAGGGCGGTTGGTGCGTGAGTTGCGGCCACAACAAATCCCGGCGCACATGAAGCGTCTGGGCAGCGATTACCAGGCGGAATTGCTTGAAGCGGCTGCCGAGGCGTGCAGCGGTGGCGTGGCTCGCAGCCACATCGTCAGCTATGCCGAAGACGGCGCGCTGTTGACCGAACTGTTCACCCGCCACGGCGGCGGCACCTTGGTTGCCCAGGAGCAATTTGAAGTCACCCGCGAAGCGGCCATTGAAGACGTGGGCGGTTTGCTGGACTTGATCAGCCCGCTGGAAGAGCAGGGCATCTTGGTGCGCCGTTCACGGGAAGTGCTGGAGCGCGAGATCGAGCAGTTCAGCGTGGTTGAGCGCGAAGGCATGATCATCGCCTGCGCGGCGCTGTATCAGATTGCGGATTCGGATGCTGGTGAACTGGCGTGCCTGGCGGTCAACCCGGAGTACCGTCATGGCCGTCGGGGTGATGAATTGCTGGAGCGCATCGAAAGCCGTGCACGGGCGCAGGGGCTGAAAACCTTGTTCGTCCTCACGACGCGCACGGCTCACTGGTTCCGCGAGCGCGGCTTTGAGCCCAGCAGCGTCGAACGCCTGCCAGCAGCGCGAGCGTCGCTGTACAACTTCCAGCGCAACTCCAAGATCTTTGAAAAGGCGCTGTAAAACATACAAGGCCTGTAGTCGCTGACGAGGCACGAAGGCTGCGATGGGTTGCGACGCGACCCCGGACGGCGGTCCTGCGGCCCGCATCGCAGCCTTCGTGCCTCGACAGCGACTACAGAGTCGCTGTGTCGCCTTAGTTACTGATCGCCAAAATACTCGCCTGGTACGAGGCCACGAACAGGTCGAAATCACCTTCTTCGATTTTCTCGGTCTCAGCTTGTTCGAGCAGCGATTGCTTGGCTTTGGCTTCGAACGCGGCCTGGTCTTCCGGGCTCAGCGGGGTGTCGCGGAAGTACTCCGCGTGGGCCTGGCTCTGGCGCATCGAAAACTGGGCGAAGCTTTCTTTGTGTTCAGTCATGTTGGCCAACACTTTGGCCGACGGGGTCAGGGACACGTCCTTAACCTTGGCAAACTGATCGTCCAGTGCCTTGCTGTGGGCGTCGCCGCCATGGACTTGGTCCAGCAATGCCGCCACCGGGGCGATTTTTTCCAGCAGTTCTGCCGCCCACTCTTTCAGCTCGACCGCTTGGCCCTGACGCTGCAATTGCAGGCCCGGACGGCGGCCTTCTTTGACCACGCTCAAGAAGTTGGAGGTGCAGTTGCCGCATTCGCTGCTCTCGAACTGCGGGCTCTCTTGAAGCGCGCAATACAGCAGGAATGCATCCAGAAAGCGCGCTTGCGGCAGGTCGATGCCCACCGGCAGGAACGGGTTGATGTCCAGCAGGCGCACTTCAACGTACTGCACGCCACGGGCCACCAAGGCCTGGATCGGGCGCTCGCCGGTGTAGGTCACGCGCTTTGGGCGAATGTTGGAGTAGTACTCGTTTTCGATTTGCAGAATATTGGTGTTCAGTTGCACCCATTCGCCATCTTTGTGCGTACCGATCTCGACATACGGTGGGTACGGCGTTGCCACGGCCTTGCGCAGGCTGTCGGTGTAGCTGTCGAGGTTGTTGTAGCAGGGCGTGAGGCCCGCCTGGGCGTTGCTCTGGTAACCCAGGTCGCTCATGCGCAGGCTGGTGGCGAACGGCAGGTACAGCGTGTCGGCGTCCAGTTGCTCCAACTGGTGCGAACGGCCGCGCAAGAAGCCTGCATCCAGCGCAGGTGAGGCGCCAAACAAGTACATCAGCAACCAGCTGTAACGGCGGAAGTTACGAATCAGCGCGATGTAGGCGTCTGACTGGTAATCACGGTCGGTACCGACAAAGCCCTCTGCTTGCTTGAGCACCGGCCACAGGGCTTCAGGCAGGCTGAAGTTGTAGTGGATCCCGGCGATGCACTGCATGGTCTTGCCGTAACGCAGAGCCAGGCCCTTGCGGTACACGTACTTGAGCTGACCGATGTTGGACGTGCCGTAGTAGGCAATCGGAATGTCTTCTTCGGCCGGCAACGGGCACGGCATCGAAGGGCTCCACAGGAACTCGTTACCAAGTTTGCTGTAGGCAAAACGGTGAATCTTGTCGAGGCTGGCCAGCGTGTCCGTAGGGTCGGGCAGGGCCGGGGTAATAAACTCCAGCAGCGACTCGGAATAGTCTGTGGTGATTTGGTCGTTGGTCAGCGCCGACCCCAGTTCCTCAGGATGCGGGGTCTGCGCCAGTCGTGCATCGGCCGTTACGCGCAGGCATTCGCGCTCGATACCATGCAGGCACTGCTCGAGCAAAGAGAGGTGTGTGCGCTCGCCAAGTAAGTTCAGGCGGCGGTTGAGAAGTTCGCTCAAGTTAGATTCCTTCACGCGTCAGTCGCCCCAATATGGGGGTGGTCAGGACGGTCTACAAGGGTGAAGTTATACCGGCGTGGTCGCCTGGCTTTGTAGGGGTGATGCTCAGCCCCGTCCCTGTTTCGGTATTACGGCGCTCCGAGCGCATTTCGGCACTGCTTTCACAGTGCCGAAATTAACTCAAATGACCTGATGACCGCTACAGGACAGCGAACGTGCCTTGTGCTTTAGCGACCAGTTTGTCGCCTTGCATGACGTCCGCTTCGACGACAAACGTCCGTCGGCCGGGGTGGATGACCTTGGCGATGCACAGCACATCGCCGTCTGACACGGAGCGCAAGTAGTTGATCTTGCACTCGATCGTCACGCTTTGGCGGTCAAAACCATGGGCGCCGGAACAGGCCAGCCCCATGGTGATGTCGACCAGGCTGAAAATCACCCCGCCGTGCATTTTGCCGCCACGGTTGCGCAGCTGCGGCTCAAGGCTTAGCGCGACGTGCGCAATGCCGTCTTCTACCGACTCGACGCGACAACCGATCAACTCGCTGAACGCGCTTTGGGTCAAACCCTCAGGCAGCGTCATTAGCGTTTCTTCAGCTGTTTGGCATTGGCGAACAGCGAAGCCATTGCGTTGTTGGCCGGGGCAGCGGCGACTGTCTCTTTGCGTGGGGCCGAGTTTTGCTGACGAGGCGCCGAACCTGGGCGGGCACCGCGCGCGCCGTCGATTTTCTCGCCGGGGGTATCGCTCATGCGCATCGACAGGCCAACGCGTTTACGCGGGATGTCGACTTCCATGACCTTGACCTTGACCACGTCACCGGCTTTAACGGCTTCACGCGGGTCTTTGATGAACTTCTCGGACAAGGCCGAGATGTGCACCAAACCGTCCTGATGCACGCCGATATCGACGAACGCACCGAAGTTGGTCACGTTGGTGACCACGCCTTCGAGGATCATCCCCAGCTCCAGGTCTTTAAGGTCTTCAACCCCTTCCTGGAACTCTGCCGTCTTGAACTCGGGACGCGGGTCGCGGCCGGGTTTTTCCAGCTCTTGCAGGATGTCGGTGACGGTCGGCAGGCCGAAAGATTCGTCGGTGAATTTTTTCGGGTCCAGACGCTTGAGGAAGCCGGCGTCGCCGATCAGCGAGCGAATGTCACGCTCGGTGTCCGAGGCGATGCGCTTCACCAGCGGGTAGGCTTCCGGGTGAACGGCCGAGGCGTCGAGCGGGTTGTCACCGTTCATGACGCGCAAGAAACCGGCGGCCTGTTCGAAGGTTTTTTCGCCCAGACGGCTGACTTTTTTCAGCGCCGCACGGGTTTTGAAGGCGCCGTTTTCATCGCGGTGGGCCACGATGTTTTGCGCCAGGGTGGCGTTAAGGCCGGAAATACGTGCCAGCAGCGCGACCGAAGCGGTGTTCACGTCCACGCCCACGGCGTTTACGCAGTCCTCGACCACGGCGTCCAGGCCGCGTGCCAGTTTGAGCTGGGACACGTCGTGCTGGTATTGGCCGACACCAATGGATTTCGGGTCGATTTTCACCAACTCGGCCAGCGGATCTTGCAGGCGGCGGGCGATCGACACGGCGCCACGGATCGACACGTCGAGGTCCGGGAATTCCTTGGCGGCCAGTTCAGAGGCCGAGTACACCGATGCACCGGCTTCGGACACCATCACTTTGGTGACTTTCAGGGCCGGGTATTTTTTGATCAGCTCAAGGGCCAATTTGTCGCTTTCGCGGCTGGCGGTACCGTTGCCGATGGCGATCAGCTCAACCGAATGCTTGGCGCACAGGGCGGCCATGATCGCGATGGTCTGATCCCACTTGTTGTGCGGCACGTGCGGGTACACCGTGGCGTGCTCAAGCAGTTTGCCGGTGGCATCGACCACGGCGATCTTGCAGCCGGTGCGCAGGCCCGGGTCCAGACCCAGCGTTGCGCGCGGGCCAGCAGGGGCGGCCAACAACAGGTCGTGCAGGTTGTGGGCAAACACGTTGATCGCTTCGGTTTCTGCGGCGTCGCGCAGTTCACCCAGCAGGTCGGTTTCAAGGTGAGTGTAAAGCTTGACCTTCCAGGTCCAGCGCACCACTTCGCTCAGCCATTTGTCTGCCGGGCGGTTTTGGCTTTCCAGGCCGAAGCGCTGGGCAATCATCATTTCGCCAGGGTGCATGGTGCCGGAGAGTTCTTCACCGACCTTGAGCGACGAGCTGAGGATGCCTTCGTTGCGGCCCCGGAAAATCGCCAGCGCGCGGTGCGACGGCATGCTTTTGAGCGGTTCGTCGTGTTCGAAGTAATCGCGGAACTTGGCACCTTCTTCCTCTTTGCCAGCGATAACGCGGGCGCTGAGGGTGGCTTCCTGCTTCAAGAAGCTGCGCAGTTTATCCAGCAGGCTGGCGTCTTCGGCGAAGCGCTCCATGAGGATGTACTTGGCGCCATCGAGGGCGGCCTTGACGTCTGCCACGCCTTTTTCGGCGTCAACAAAACGTGCGGCTTCGGTGTCCGGGTTGAGGTTGGGGTCGTTGAACAGGCCGTCAGCCAGTTCGCCGAGGCCGGCTTCCAGGGCGATCTGGCCCTTGGTGCGGCGCTTTTGCTTGTAAGGCAGATACAAGTCTTCGAGGCGGGTCTTGGTGTCGGCCAGCTTGATGTCGCGGGCCAGTTCAGGCGTCAATTTGCCTTGTTCTTCGATGCTGGCGAGGATGCTGATGCGCCGTTCGTCGAGTTCACGCAGGTAGCGCAAGCGTTCTTCCAGATGACGTAATTGGGTGTCATCCAGGCTGCCTGTCACTTCCTTACGGTAGCGAGAGATGAAGGGTACGGTGGAGCCTTCATCCAGAAGAGCGACGGCCGCTTCGACCTGCTGCGGGCGCACGCCAAGTTCTTCGGCGATGCGGCTGTTGATGCTGTCCATAAAACCACCTGACAAATTGTGATGCAGGCTCGCAGGCCCGGGCTGTAAGGCTTGCGAGACTGGTTGAGCGGCCCGAAGGGCGCCGCTACCTGGGCCAAAAGGGCAGCCTGTTGACCCGTGAAATCAGCACATTACGGCAGGTATTGAAAAAATAAATCCTGGCGCAATGTTTGAAAAACCGAGATTGCCTGACACAAAAGGCGGCGCATTATAACCAGCGTTCCCGGATTCAGGGGATTGCGCGCTTCACCCGCTATACTCGACGCACTGGCCGTGAAGGAAAAATCTGCTAACAATGCACACGATGCGTATAACAGCAGCTAAGCCATAATGCGCGCCGAGATCACAGGAGCATCTAATGAGCAGCATTGCACAACCGGCTGAAGGCGAAAAAATTCTTATCGTTGATGACGATCCAGGGCTGAGCAGCCTGCTGGAGCGTTTCTTCGTCAGCAAGGGCTACCGTGCCCGCGCTGTGCCGAACGTCGAGCAAATGGACCGTTTGCTGGCTCGTGAGGTATTTAACCTGGTGGTACTGGACCTGATGCTGCCTGGCGAAGACGGGCTGTCTGCCTGCCGCCGCCTGCGTGCCGCGGGTAATCGGGTGCCGATCATCATGCTCACCGCCAAGGGCGACGAGCTGAGCCGCATCAAGGGCCTGGAACTGGGCGCTGATGACTACCTGGCCAAACCTTTCAACCCTGATGAACTGATGGCGCGTGTGCGTGCCGTGTTGCGTCGTCAGTCTGCGCCTGTGCCGGGTGCACCGGGCAGCGAAGACGAAAGCGTCACCTTTGGTGATTACGAGTTGTCCCTGGCCACGCGCGAACTCAAGCGTGGCGATGAAGTACACATGCTCACCACCGGTGAGTTTGCCGTACTCAAGGCGTTGGTCATGCATGCGCGCGAGCCGTTGACCCGCGACAAGCTGATGAACCTGGCCCGTGGCCGTGAGTGGGATGCACTGGAGCGTTCAATCGACGTTCAAATCTCCCGCCTGCGCCGCATGATCGAGCCGGACCCTTCCAAACCGCGCTACATCCAGACGGTCTGGGGTGTCGGTTATGTGTTCGTGCCGGATGGCAACGCAACCAAATGATGTCGCCTGTGCAGGCGCGAGTCACCCAGTGGCCTTAGGGCGCCGGGTGGCTCGCACTTCATTCTATTGCGGGTCTTGGTACTCGTCCCTGCAACGTGTAAAGCGCCATCTATGAAAACCCCTCTGTGGTTCCCCCAAAGTTTTTTCTCTCGCACCCTCTGGCTGGTGCTCATCGTCGTCCTGTTCTCCAAGGCATTGACCTTGGTTTATCTGTTGATGAACGAAGATATGTTGGTCGACCGCCAATACAGCCACGGCGTGGGCCTGGTGCTGCGCGCCTATTGGGCGGCCGATGAAGAGAACCGCGCCAAGATCGCCGATGCTGCAACGCTGACGCGTGTGGTGGGCGGCGGGGTGCCAGAAGGCGAGCAACACTGGCCTTACAGCGAGATCTACGAGCGTCAGATGCAGGCCGAACTGGGCGCCGACACCGAAGTGCGTTTACGCATGCACTCGCCCCCGGCTCTGTGGGTACGTGCCCCGAGCCTGGGCGATGGCTGGCTGAAAGTACCCTTGTACCCGCACCCGCTGCGTGGGCAAAAAATCTGGAGCGTACTGGGCTGGTTCCTGGCCATCGGGTTGTTATCCACCGCTTCGGCGTGGATTTTCGTCAGCCAGCTCAATCAACCACTTAAACGGTTGGTTTATGCGGCCAGGCAGTTGGGGCAGGGGCGCAGTGTGCGCCTGCCGATCAGTGATACACCGAGCGAAATGACCGAGGTGTACAGCGCCTTCAACCAGATGGCTGAAGATGTGGAACAGGCAGGTCGCGAGCGCGAACTGATGCTGGCGGGTGTGTCCCATGACTTGCGCACGCCGTTGACGCGCTTGCGTTTGTCGCTGGAGTTGATGGGCAACCACAACGACCTGACCGACGACATGGTGCGCGACATTGAAGACATGGACGCCATACTTGATCAGTTTTTGGCGTTTATCCGCGACGGTCGCGATGAGCCGGTTGAAGAAGTTGACCTGTGCGAACTGATCCGCGAAGTTGTTGCGCCGTATAACCAGAATGACGAACAGGTGCGCTTGCGCTTGCAGCCCATTCAGCCGTTTGCGTTGCGTCGGGTATCGATGAAGCGCCTGCTCAATAACTTGATCGGCAACGCCTTGCACCATGCGGGGGATGACGTTGAAGTGGCCGCCTATGTGTCTGGCGATACCAGCGCGCCTTACGTGGTGCTGAGTGTGATGGACCGCGGTGCAGGCATTGACCCGTCCGAGCTTGAAGACATCTTCAACCCGTTTATTCGCGGTGATCGTGCCCGAGGCGGCAAAGGCACTGGCTTGGGCCTGGCGATTGTTAAACGTATCGCCTCCATGCACGGCGGCAACGTTGAGTTGCGTAACCGTGCCGGGGGCGGCCTGGAAGCCAGAGTCCGGCTGCCGCTGGGTTTGATGTTGCCGCGCGGCGCCGTTTAAACACACACCCTGTAGGAGCGAGCTCGTCTCGCGATCTTTTGATCTGTTAAAAGATCGCGAGGCAAGCTCGCTCCTACACGTTTTTGGGTGCGTTTAACCCTTCCCTTTAGTCCGCGTCATGTTCGGGCCGCTGTTTTTTTCCAGATGCTCAATGATGATCCCCGCCACATTTTTGCCCGTGGTGGTTTCGATCCCTTCAAGCCCCGGCGATGAGTTGACCTCCAGCACCAGCGGGCCGTGGTTGGAGCGCAGAATATCGACCCCCGCCACGCTCAACCCCATGACCTTGGCTGCACGAATGGCAGTCATGCGTTCTTCGGGGGTGATTTTGATCAGGCTGGCGCTGCCGCCACGGTGCAGGTTGGAGCGGAACTCGCCCGGCTTGGCCTGGCGCTTCATGGCGGCAATCACCTTGTCGCCCACCACAAAGCAACGGATATCGGCACCGCCCGCTTCCTTGATGTATTCCTGCACCATGATATTTTGCTTGAGGCCCATAAAGGCTTCGATCACCGACTCGGCCGCCGTGGCGGTTTCACACAGCACCACGCCAATGCCTTGCGTGCCTTCCAATACCTTGATCACCAGCGGTGCGCCGTTAACCATTTCGATCAAGTCCGGGATGTCATCCGGCGAGTGGGCAAAACCTGTCACCGGCAAGCCCAGGCCACGACGCGAGAGCAATTGCAGCGAGCGCAATTTGTCACGTGAACGGGCAATGGCCACCGACTCATTGAGCGGAAACACGCCCATCATTTCGAACTGGCGCAACACCGCACAGCCGTAAAACGTCACGGATGCACCAATGCGCGGGATTACTGCATCAAAGCCTTCCAGCGGCTTGCCACGGTAATGGATCTGCGGCTTATGACTGGCAATGTTCATATAGGCGCGCAAGGTATCGATCACCACCATCTGATGGCCTCGTTCGGTCCCGGCCTCAACCAGGCGACGAGTGGAATACAGACGCGGGTTGCGCGACAGCACAGCGATCTTCATGCAGCACCTTTGGAGGAGGTAGTAGTCACCGGAAACACCGGCTTGTCTTGAACGTATTTTTGCCCCGGGTTAACGACCAACTGGCCGTCGACCAGCGCTTTTGAACCCAGCAACAGGCGGTAGCGCATCGATTTGCGGCAAGCGAGGGTGAATTCGACTTGCCACACATGATCACCCAGGGCCAGGTCAGTGCGTATGACATAGCGCACCTGTGTGTGACCGTTTGAGCTTTTAATGGTTTTAATCGCCACTAACGGCGCTTCGCAGCGACGGTGGCGCAGTTGTACCAACGTGCCTAAATGGGCATTGAAACGTACCCATTCGACACCGTCGCGCTCAAAAGGCTCGATCTCGGTGGCGTGCAAGCTGGAGGTACTGGCGCCGGTGTCGATTTTCGCGCGCAAGCCGGCGACGCCCAAATCGGGCAGCGCCACCCACTCGCGCAGACCGACAACGGTCAAATGATCAAATGTCTTCAATATAAGTAACCAGCGATTAACGTATTCAGGTTGCAGGAAAGGCCCTGCAGGTCACACATGAAAGCCAACAGGCGGTATTCACGCAGAATAGCTGGCAAATGGCGACAGTTTTCCTACGGGGGGATGCAATGCAGTGATTGAGCTGCAGTGTTGGCCGATGAGCATTCTATCGGGCGTATTCCTTCCTTGGTTCATCAAAAGTAGTAGTACAGTTCTGTGAATTTAAATGAAGGGGCTTCCAATGGCGCAGAAACAGGAAGAGGACGACAAAGTCCGGTTGGACAAATGGCTGTGGGCGGCACGCTTCTATAAAACCCGGGCGTTGGCCAAGGCGGCCATTGAAAGTGGCAAGGTTCACTGCCGTGGCGAGCGTTGCAAGCCCGGCAAAGAGCCGCGTGTGGGTGATGAGTTGCAGATCCGGGTAGGGCTTGAAGAGCGCACCGTCGAAGTCAAAGCCTTGTCGGTGGTACGTCGTGGCGCCCCTGAGGCGCAAACGCTGTATGCCGAAACCGAGCAAAGCATCGCCAAGCGCGAAAACGCGGCTGCGCTGCGCAAGGCCGGGGCGATGGGGATCAGTACCGACGGCAAGCCGACCAAAAAACAACGTCGGCAACTGCATCAGTTGCATGACGTGAGCGATTTGTAACAACAGCAGCGGCGGATACGTTGTGGGCTGCCATTGCTTTGCCGTGCGTCGTGTCTGTGCAGACATGACTTGTAACTGCGCAGGTGAAACGCCATATAGGGTTATTAGCCAGCGGCCTGTTAAAGCCCCACCTACATTAAGTAACCCATTCAGAACTCTATTCTTATGTCCGATTTACTCAAAACCGACCACCCAAAAGATGCCACCCAACGCTTTATGTTTGACACCTGCGATGCCCGTGGCGAGCTGGTTTCGCTGGAGCACAGCTACGCAGAAGTGTTGGCCAAACATAACTACCCAGAACCGGTCCAGCAATTGCTGGGCGAGCTGATGGCGGCAGCGGCGTTGCTGGTGGGCAACCAGAAAAACGACGGTTTGCTGAGCCTGCAAGCACGTTCCGAAGGCCCGGTGCCATTGTTGACCATCGAGTGCACCAGCGAGCGCGAAATCCGTGGCCTGGCCCGTTTTGATCCTGAGCAGATTGCCCCGGATGCCACCTTGGCCGACCTGCTGCCAGACGGCCTGCTGGCCATTACCGTTGTGCCCAAAGTGGGCGAACGTTCCCAGGGTTTTGTGGACCTGGATGGCGACACGCTGGCTGACTGCTTCACCAATTACTTCGTCATGTCTCAGCAAGTGCCTACGCGTTTCTGGCTGAAAGCAGACGGCCTGCGTGCACGTGGCATGTTCTTGCAGCAACTGCCGGTCGACGTGATCGATGACGAAGACGAGCGTGCCGATAAGTGGAAAGAACTGCTGATGCTGGGCGATACGCTCAAGGCTGAAGAACTGATGGGGCTGGACAACGAAACCATCCTGCACCGTCTGTACCACGAAGAAACCGTGCGCGTGTTCGACTCAGAAGCACTTGAGTTCAAATGCAGTTGCTCGCGTGAGCGTTCAGGCAATGCATTGACCAGCCTGGGCCATGAAGATGCGCTCAATCTGGTGGCCGAACACGGTGGTCATATCGAGATCGATTGCCAGTTTTGTAACGCTCAATACCTGTTCGATGCGGCCGATGTGGATCAATTATTCTCCGGCGCGGGTGTTCAGTCGCCTTCCAATACTCATCACTAAAACGTTTCAGCGCAGGTGAAACACCTGTCAATTGCCGTTCTTGCGCGGTTCTGACAGGTGGGCCCTACTCTTTTTGGCCATTTCTGGCATAATCCGGCCCACTTTTTTCGCGGTAGTAGTGCAACTATTTCTACTACAAAACGTTTGGCGCACTCGGCCAATGGCCGACGGGGAACCTCATGACGCAAGCTAATAACGCCGTGCACATCGATCTGAGCATCGACGAACTGGTAAAAGAAGCCCTGAACCGTGGTGAAGGCGAGCTTGCCGACAGCGGTGCACTGGTTGTTCGTACCGGCCATCGCACGGGTCGTTCACCTGCTGACCGCTTCATTGTTGAAGAACCGACCACTCAGGACGCAATCGCCTGGGGCCCGATCAACCGCAAGTTCCCGGCCGACAAGTTCGACGCTCTGTGGGACCGTGTTTCGGCTTACGTGGCTGAGCGTGAGCGTTTCGTTTCTCACGTTCATGTAGGCTCTGATCCGGCGCACTACCTGCCCGTCAAAATGACCACTGAAACCGCGTGGCACAACCTGTTTGGCCGTTGCCTGTTCATCAACCCTGAACAGTACAACCCGGCGGGCAAAGACGAGTGGCAAATCATCAACGCACCGAACTTCGTGTGCGAGCCAGAGCGTGATGGCACCAACTCCGACGGTTGCGTGATCATCAACTTTGCAGCCAAAAAAGTGCTGATCGCAGGCATGCGTTACGCCGGCGAAATGAAAAAAGCCCTGTTCTCGGTTCAGAACTTCCTGCTGCCAGCGGTTGACGTTCTGCCGATGCACTGTGCGGCCAACATGGGCGAAGAGGGCGACGTGACCCTGTTCTTCGGCCTGTCGGGCACCGGTAAAACCACCCTGTCGGCTGACGAAAGCCGTTACCTGATCGGTGACGACGAACACGGCTGGGGCGTGGGCGTAGTGTTCAACATCGAAGGCGGTTGCTATGCCAAGTGCATCGACCTGTCCGAGAAAAACGAGCCGGTAATCTGGAAAGCCATCCAGCACGGCGCGGTACTGGAAAACGTTGTTATTGATCCAGTCACCAAAAAAGCGGACTACGCAGACGACAGCCTGACGCAAAACAGCCGTGCTGCTTACCCGCGTGAACTGATCGAAAAACGCGCACCGAAAAACCTCGGTGGCGAGCCAAACGCTGTGATCTTCCTGACCTGCGACCTGACCGGCGTTCTGCCACCGGTGTCGATCCTCAGTGAAGAACAAGCGGCTTACCACTTCCTGTCGGGTTACACCGCACTGGTGGGTTCGACTGAAATGGGTTCGGGCAGCGGCATCAAGTCGACCTTCTCTACCTGCTTCGGCGCGCCATTCTTCCCACGTCCTGCTGGCGAATACGCAGAGCTGCTGATCAAGCGCATCCGCGGTTTCGGCTCCAAGGTTTACCTGGTTAACACCGGTTGGACTGGCGGCGGCTACGGCGTTGGCAAGCGCTTCAACATCCCGACCACCCGTGGCGTGATTGCAGCGATCCAGAGCGGTGCTCTGATCGGCGCAGAAACCGAGCACCTGGACACCATCAACCTCGACGTGCCATTGGCCGTACCGGGTGTTGACACTGCCCTGCTGAACCCACGTAACACCTGGGCTGACAAAGCGGCCTACGACGAAGCGGCCAAAGCCCTGGCTGGCCTGTTCGTTGAGAACTTCAAAAAGTTCGACGTCAGCGACGCGATCAAAGCTGCTGGCCCGAAGCTATAAGCATCGGTTAGCGCATTGATCTACAAAAAAACCGCCTGAAAGGGCGGTTTTTTTGTGGCTGAAGATTAAAGGCTCGCAGCCTTAGGCAGCTTCTGCATCGGTATATATCCAATAACCGGGCTCGCCTGAAGTGATGAGTGGGCTTTTATTACTTTTGAAGTGCTTTTAAAAGTGCTTTTGATAAACTCTTTAAGCGTGCTATTTTCGGCCCTTATCATGCGATCAGCGGCCAGAGGTTCAAGTGTTTCGATTTGGCTTATCGCGCAGACTAAAAAATGAATTTTGGCTCTGATGACTTACAGCGATAACGGATAAGTCATCCCTTATTCAAAGACATGAGGTCGTATATGACGTTCACCGTACTCGCTAAAGTTGCAGCTTCTGTAACCGATTTGAAAAAGGATCCTATGGGCACCTTTCGCGAAAGCGGCGGCGACCCGATGGTTATTCTCAATCGTAATGAACCCGCTTTTTACATCCTCTCGCCAGAGCGCTATGAGCTGCTTCTCGAGATGATTGACGACGCTGAGCTGGAAAAGCTGGTCAATGAGCGGCGGGGCAATCCTACTATCAAGGTCGATATTGATGAGCTCATCGCCACTGCCGAAAAAAACTGAACCTCAGGCAGATGTGATCAAGCGCTATACCCTTGAATTTGTAATGGAAGCCAAAAAAGAACTGTCAAAGCTGGATCCAGTGCTCCAGGTCCAACTGTTGAAAAAGCTCAAATCACGCCTGTTAGCACCCAGGGTGCCGGCAGCAAAACTCAGCAATATGGCTGATTGCTACAAAATTAAACTGCGCGCCAGCGGTGTAAGGCTGGTGTATGAAGTCATTGATAACCGCTTGGTGGTGTTAGTGCTGGGGGTTGGCAGGCGTGATGATAATGCGGCTTATATAGCTGCTAAAAAGCGCCTTCACTGATTTACTGAGAGCGATTTTTTTAGCCCTTTAAAGATCGCGAGACAAGCTCGCTCCTACAGGTCCAGTTCAGGCTTCCAGGGCTTGTGTGTCCCAATGCCCGAGTCTGATGGCTTCATACAGCATGCCAATGGTCAGCGGCACCTTGTTGCCCCGGCCTTTGGCGTTACGCTTGAAATGCGGGTCGTTGCCCGCCGGGTGGAAATAGCGATACGCATCGTAATCGGCCAGTTCCAGCCCGAAGCGCTCCTCAAGGGTTTCCATCAAATGCTGGGCATCGCTGCCATTACAACCCAGGTCGAGGTTGATCGAGGTCTTGAGGCTGATGGTCTTGTGCTCGGGCAGGCCGATTTCTTCATGCAGCACCTGCATCAGCTCGCGCAGGGCTGGTGTGTCGGGGAGGGTGCTGGCGAGTTTCATGATCAGAGATCCTCGTGGTAATCAAAGACAGGTCTTCAGGCGAATCGTCAGCACCATAAACCAAATTAAAAATCGATGCCCCGGGCTTTAAGTGGGTTCGTGAAGTTGCCATTCAAGGCTCTGGACAGCGACAAGCGCTTGACCCTGTATCATCCCCTCTCAATTTGCCCCCGACCTTTTCTCGATTCGCCGCAAACCCTGCGCTACGGTTCAGGACTCTGCGGCGGTCAATGGAGTGACAGCGATGTACAACACCCTGGAACAGGTTTTCGGTTATCCACAGTTTCGCGAAGGCCAAGAGGCGGCGATCAGTGCGGTGCTGGCCGGGCGTTCGGCGGCGGCGATTTTTCCGACGGGGTCGGGCAAGTCGTTGTGTTATCAGTTGCCGGCATTATTACTGCCGCATCTGACGCTGGTGGTGTCGCCGCTGCTGGCGCTGATGCAGGATCAGTTGGCGTTTTTGCAACGTCATGGCATTGCGGCTGCCAGTATCGACTCGGTGCAAAGCCGCGATGAGGCCAGCGCTGTCATGGCGCGGGCCAAGGCGGGGGAATTGAAGATTCTGATGGTGTCGGTTGAGCGCCTGAAGAACGAGCGCTTTCGCCACTTTTTGCAGCAGGTGCCTATTTCATTACTGGTGGTGGACGAGGCGCACTGTATTTCTGAGTGGGGGCATAACTTTCGCCCGGATTACTTGAAGCTGCCGGACTACCAGCACCAGTTCAATATCCCGCAAGCCTTGCTGCTGACGGCCACGGCCACGCCCGCTGTGATCGCTGACATGCAGCGCAAATTTGCGATTGCCGAGTCAGACGTCATTACCACCGGCTTCTACCGCGCCAATCTGGATTTGTGGGTCGAGCCCGTCACCGGCGCGGCCAAGCGTCAGCGTCTGGTGCAGTGGATGGGCGAGCGTCTCGGCCAGCCGAGCATTGTGTACGTGACGTTGCAAAAAACTGCCGAACAGATCGCCCAATACCTGAGCCAACACGGGATCAGCGCCAACGCTTACCACGCAGGCTTGCCCCACGAGCAACGGGAAAGCATCCAGCGCCAGTTCATGGCGGGCCAACTCAATTGCATCGTTGCGACCATCGCCTTCGGCATGGGCATCGACAAAAGCGACATCCGCAACGTAGTGCATTTTGACCTGCCCAAGTCGATTGAAAACTACAGCCAGGAAATCGGCCGCGCCGGTCGCGATGGCGCAACGTCCGAGTGCCTGGTCCTGGCCAATCGCGACAGCCTCAATGTCCTGGAAAACTTTGTGTATGGCGACACGCCTGAGCTGCAAGGCATTCGCTGTGTGCTGGAAGAACTGAGTGCAGCGATTGCCGAAGGGCAGTGGGAGTTCATGCTGATGCCACTGTCGGACCAGAGCAACATCCGGCAGTTACCCCTCAAAACCCTGTTGGTGCAGTTGGAGTTGCGCGGCCTGATCGCCCCGCGTTACGCCTATTTTGCCGAGTACCGCTTCAAGTTCTTGATCGAGCCCGACGCCTTGCTGGCCAAGTTCGAAGGCGAGCGCCAACAGTTTGTAGCGGCGATTATCCAGACCTCCAGCCGTGCCCGAACCTGGGCCACGGTGAACTTTGACACTCTTTACGAACAGCATCAGGCGGACCGCAATCGAGTGGTCAAGGCGCTGGACTACTTTCAGGAGAAGGGCTGGATCGAGCTTGAAAGCAAGCAGATGACCGAGGTCTATAACGTGCTGGTGACGGAGGTGGATACACAGGCGTTGAGCCTTGAATTGCATCAGTACTTCACCGCCCATGAGCGCAGCGAAATTGCGCGTGTTCACGCAATGTTGGCGCTGTTCTCCAGTGATACCTGCCTGAGTTATCGGCTGGCGCAGTACTTTGGCGATGAGCAGGCGCCGCAGCAGTGCGGGCATTGTTCTGTGTGTGCGGGGCAGATTGCGCGCTTGCCCGACCCGCCTGCGCTGGCGCCGCTTGTGGATAAAACCTTTGACGCGCTGTGCGGTGCTTTTATCCACAGGCATCAGGAATACACAGGCAGTTATCCACCGGCGGAACGCGTGACCCGATTTTTATGCGGCATCAGCGTGCCGTTATTCACCAAGATCAAAGCGCGTTCGATTGCAGGTTTTGCCGCCCTGGAAAACTACCCCTACGCCGACGTACGCCACTGGGCCGAACACCACCTGGCAGATGAGTGGATTTGAACCGGTGGGAGCGGGCTTGCTCGCGATAGCATCGACGCGGTGTACCTGATACATCGAGTCGTCTGAATCGCGAGCAAGCCCGCTCCCACACTTTATTCCCCCAGAAGTTCTTTCAACACGCGAGTGAAGTCCCGGCTGCTCACGTCTTCATCCGCATGGCGCCCGTCACGCACCACCCATTGGCCGTTGACTACCACGTCACGGACCTGACGATCGCCACCGGCAAACAACCAGCGGTTAAGAATTCCGTCTTCTTGGGCCGTCGCCAGGTACGGGTCGTTGCCGTCGAGTACCAGCCAGTCAGCCCGCTGGCCCACGGCCAATCCGGCTACCGGCTGGTCCATCGCTTGTGCACCGCCCGCCACGGCCGCGTCGTACAGGGTGCGCCCGACCATCGGCTGGTCACTGCGGTACAGGCGGTTGCGCCGTTGGTCGCGTAAACGCTGGCCATATTCCAGCCAGCGCAACTCTTCAACCACGCTCAGCGACACGTGGCTGTCTGAGCCAATGCCCATGCGGCCGTTTTGCGCGAGGTAGTCCACTGCCGGGAAAATACCATCGCCCAGGTTGGCTTCTGTGGTCAGGCACAGCCCGGCCACGGCCTGGCTGTGCGCCATAAGGCGCACTTCATCGGGGGTCGCGTGGGTGGCATGCACCAGGCACCAGCGTGCGTCGACTTCAACGTTGTCATACAGCCATTGGATCGGGCGTTTGCCGCTCCAGCTCAGGCAGTCATCGACTTCCTTTTGCTGCTCGGCGATGTGGATATGCACCGGGCACGCCGTGTCGCTGGCGCGCAGCACGTCGTTTAGTTGTTCGGGGGTGACCGCCCGCAGCGAGTGGAAACACAGGCCCAGTTGTTGCGCCGGTTGTTGCGCCAGCAGGGGTTTTAACTGCTGCTGCAAGGTCAGGTACTGCTCGGTGCTGTTGATAAAACGGCGCTGACCCTCGTTAGGCGCCTGGCCGCCAAAACCGGAATGGCTGTACAGCACCGGCAGCAACGTCAGGCCTATGCCGGTGGAGCGCGCCGCTTCACTGATGCGCAGCGCCAGCTCGGCCGGGTTGGCGTAAGGCTGGCCCGACAGGTCGTGGTGCACGTAATGGAATTCCGCCACCGAGGTGTACCCGGCCTTGAGCATTTCGATGTACAACTGGCGGGCGATGACGCCCAATTGCTCAGGACTGATTTTGCCGACCAGCCGGTACATCAGGTCGCGCCAGGTCCAAAAGCTGTCGTTGGGGTTGCCCGCCACTTCGGCCAAACCGGCCATGGCCCGCTGAAACGCATGGGAGTGCAGATTCGGCATGCCCGGTAACACCGGGCCGTTCAAGCGTTGTGCGCCTTGGGCATCGGCATTGGCTTGAATACGGGTCAGAAAGCCGTCGGCCCCGACCTCGATGCGGACATTAGTAGCCCAGCCTGTGGGTAACAGCGCACGTTCGGCGAAGAAGACGGACATCGGTTGAGCACCCCATCGTGGAAATTTGTATATACATATACAGACGTTTGCCTGCCCGGTAAACTCCGGCAAGCTACGCCCCTTAACTCATGAACAAGGATTGCCTGTGTCGACTCCGCCTGTCGTGCCCCCGCTGGCCGCCCACATGGGCGACAGTCCAGCCCCGCTTTACGCTCGCGTAAAACAGATGATCACTCAGCAAATCGAGAGCGGTAACTGGCCGCCGCATTACCGCGTGCCGTCTGAAAGCGAGCTGGTCAGCCAACTGGGCTTCAGCCGCATGACTATCAACCGGGCGCTGCGCGAAATGACCGCAGACGGCCTGCTGGTGCGCATGCAGGGTGTTGGCACCTTCGTGGCCGAGCCAAAAACGCAATCCGCGCTGTTTGAAGTCAACAACATTGCCGACGAAATCGCCGCCCGTGGCCATAAGCACACCTGCAAAGTGATCAGCCTGGCCGAAGAACTGGCCGGTTCCGAGCGCGCCGCCGTCCTCGACATGCGTGAAGGGCAGAAAGTGTTTCATTCGTTGATCGTGCATTACGAAAACGGTATTCCCGTGCAAATTGAGGACCGTTTCGTCAACGCGCTCGTCGCCCCGGACTACCTCAAGCAAGACTTCACTCGGCAAACGCCTTACGCCTATCTGTCGCAGGTCGCACCACTGACCGAAGGTGAGCACGTGGTCGAAGCGATTTTGGCTGACCCCAAAGAGTGCAAGTTGCTGCAAATTGAAGCCAGCGAGCCGTGCCTGCTGATCCGCCGCCGCACGTGGTCTGGCCGTCAGCCAGTGACTGCCGCTCGTCTGATCCACCCCGGTTCCCGTCATCGCCTGGAAGGACGTTTCAGCAAATGAGTGAACTCAGCGTTTTACGCGCCGCCGATTACCCGCGTATGCCGTGGAAAAACGGCGGCGGCAGCACTGAAGAAATCACCCGCGATGCCGGTGAAGGTCTTGATGGCTTCGGCTGGCGCTTGTCGATTGCCGACATTGGCGAATCGGGCGGCTTTTCGCGTTTCGACGGCTACCAGCGAGTCATTACCGTGCTGCAAGGCGCGGGTATGCACCTGCAGGTGGACGGCGAGCAGAGCCGGGCGTTGTTACCGTTCGATGCCTTTGCTTTTAAAGGTGACAGCGAGGTCAGCTGCCGCTTGATCGACGGGCCGATCCGCGACTTCAACCTGATCTACGCCCCGCAGCGTTACAGCGCCCGCCTGCAATGGCTGCAAGGCGGTAGCCGCTTGTTCACCCCGGCGCAGACCGTGCTGGTGTTTGCGGCTGATGAGCACGTTGACGTACGCGTGGGTAACACGCGGCACGAACAACTGGGCCGCTACGATTGCCTGCAACTGAACGGTAATCGCGAGCTGCTTGAGATCGCCATCACCGGCCGCAGTTGCGTGATTGAGTTGAATAGGGTCTGAAAATGTGGGAGCGGGCTTGCTCGCGATAGCATCACTGCGATGTGCCTGATACACGGCGTTGTTTGCATCGCGAGCAAGCCCGCTCCCACAAGTCGAGTTAAGCCACGCCCCATCTTGTTACCTAACGCCCCAAAAAGACGCAAAACGCCCTTCGAGTAACATCTCCTTACTCTCCCTCCTGCATGTTTCCGCAAACCTTGTGCGTGCCTAAACGCCTTTGTTTTCGGGCCTTTAAACCCATGTAACGATGTTTTAATTGACAGCAAAGTCACGTTGGCCGCTTACTTGCATATGCTTGTATGTACAAGTACATAAGTGTTCACCTGCCCAGCACTGAGGAGTTACCCGTGACTTCAACTACCCCTAAATCGCCTGTCGCGTCCAACCGTCACCGCGAAGGTGAGATCCGCGCCGCCCGTGGCACTCAGCTCACGGCTAAAAGCTGGATGACTGAAGCACCCCTGCGGATGCTGATGAACAACCTTGATCCACAGGTGGCTGAAAACCCGACCGAGCTGGTGGTGTATGGCGGTATTGGTCGTGCGGCGCGTAACTGGGAGTGCTACGACAAAATCGTCGAAAGCCTGACCAACCTCAATGACGACGAAACCCTGCTGGTGCAATCGGGCAAGCCGGTCGGCGTGTTCAAAACCCACAGCAACGCACCACGGGTACTGATCGCCAACTCCAACCTGGTGCCGCATTGGGCCACATGGGAACACTTCAACGAACTCGACGCCAAAGGCCTGGCCATGTACGGCCAGATGACTGCCGGCAGCTGGATCTACATCGGCAGCCAGGGCATCGTTCAGGGCACCTACGAAACCTTCGTTGAGGCCGGTCGTCAGCATTACAACGGCAGCCTGGTCGGCAAATGGGTACTCACCGCAGGTTTGGGCGGCATGGGCGGCGCACAACCGCTGGCCGCGACCCTGGCGGGCGCGTGCTCACTGAACATCGAATGCCAGCAAAGCCGCATCGACTTCCGCTTGGCCACGCGCTACGTCGACGAGCAAGCCGCCGACCTGGATGACGCCCTGGCCCGCATCGCCAAATACACCGCCGAAGGCAAGGCGATTTCTATCGCGCTGTGCGGTAACGCCGCTGAACTGCTGCCAGAAATGGTGCGCCGTGGCATCCGTCCTGACATGGTCACCGATCAGACCAGCGCCCACGACCCACTCAATGGCTACCTGCCAAAAGGCTGGACCTGGGAGCAGTACCGCGACCGCGCCGTGACCGATCCGGCGGGCGTCGTCAAAGCAGCCAAAGCCTCGATGGGTGAACACGTAGAAGCCATGCTGGCGTTCCAGAAAGCCGGCATTCCGACCTTCGACTACGGCAACAACATCCGCCAGATGGCCAAAGAAGTGGGCGTTGAAGCTGCGTTCGACTTCCCGGGCTTTGTTCCGGCGTACATCCGCCCACTGTTCTGTCGTGGCATTGGCCCGTTCCGTTGGGTTGCACTGTCGGGCGATGCAGAAGACATCTACAAAACCGACGCCAAGGTCAAAGAACTGATCCCTGACGACGACCACCTGCACAACTGGCTGGACATGGCCCGCGAGCGCATCAGCTTCCAGGGTTTGCCAGCGCGTATTTGCTGGGTTGGCCTGGGCCAGCGCGCCAAATTGGGCCTGGCGTTCAACGAAATGGTGCGCAGCGGTGAGCTCAAAGCGCCGATCGTGATCGGCCGTGACCACCTGGACTCGGGTTCGGTGTCCAGCCCGAACCGTGAAACCGAATCGATGCAAGACGGTTCGGACGCCGTCTCTGACTGGCCGCTGCTCAACGCCTTGCTCAATACCGCCAGCGGCGCGACCTGGGTATCGCTGCACCACGGTGGCGGCGTTGGCATGGGCTTCTCGCAGCACTCGGGCATGGTGATTGTGTGTGACGGCACCGACGAAGCGGCCGAGCGCATCGCCCGTGTGCTGCACAACGACCCGGCGACCGGTGTGATGCGCCATGCGGATGCGGGTTACCAGATCGCCATCGACTGCGCCAACGAACAGGGCCTGAACCTGCCGATGGTCAACGGCTAAGCACAGAGGGTGCATATCCCTTGTGGGAGCGGGCTTGCTCGCGATGCAGGTTGTGATGCATTCGCGAGCAAGCCCGCTCCCACGGAGTGCATACACTCAACGCAGTGATTAACGGCCCGGACCCTTTTCCAAGGAGCATCAATGTGAACCGTTTAAACCTGATCCCCGGCCAACTGAGCCTTGCCCAACTGCGTGACATTTATCAGCAGCCGGTAAGCCTCAGCCTGGACGACAGCGCTAGCGCGCAGATTGATGCCAGCGTGGCGTGTGTGGAGCAGATCCTTGCCGAGCACCGCACCATTTACGGCATCAACACCGGTTTTGGTTTGCTGGCGTCGACAAAAATTGCCAGCGAAGACCTGGAAAACCTCCAGCGTTCCCTGGTGTTGTCCCATGCTGCGGGTGTCGGTGAGCCGCTCAGCGATGACCTGGTGCGCCTGATCATGGTGCTCAAGGTCAACAGCCTGAGCCGTGGCTTTTCGGGGATCCGCCGGGTGGTGATCGATGCCCTGATCGCGCTGATCAATGCCCAGGTGTACCCGCATATTCCGCTCAAGGGCTCGGTCGGCGCTTCGGGCGATTTGGCGCCGTTGGCGCACATGTCGCTGGTGCTGTTGGGGGAGGGCAAGGCGCGTTACAACGGTGAGTGGCTGGAGGCTGGCGCCGCGCTGAAACAGGCGGGCCTCACGCCGCTGACCCTGGCGGCCAAAGAAGGTCTGGCCTTGCTCAATGGCACGCAGGTGTCGACCGCTTTTGCTCTGCGCGGGCTGTTTGAAGGCGAAGACCTGTTCGCCGCCGCCATTGCCTGCGGCAGCCTCACGGTTGAAGCGGTGCTGGGCTCGCGCTCACCTTTTGATGCGCGCATCCATGCCGCGCGCGGCCAGCGGGGGCAAATCGATGCCGCCGCGCTGTACCGCGACCTGCTGGGGACGAGCAGCGAAGTGTCCGAATCGCACAAAAATTGCGACAAGGTTCAAGACCCGTATTCCCTGCGTTGCCAGCCACAAGTAATGGGCGCCTGCTTGACTCAGTTGCGTCAGGCGGCCGAGGTGCTGGGCATTGAAGCCAACGCCGTGTCGGATAACCCGCTGGTGTTTGCCGAACAGGGCGATGTGATCTCTGGCGGCAACTTCCACGCCGAGCCGGTCGCCATGGCCGCCGACAACATGGCCTTGGCCATTGCTGAAATCGGGGCCCTGAGTGAGCGGCGCATCTCGTTGATGATGGACAAACACATGTCGCAATTGCCACCGTTTCTGGTGGCCAACGGCGGCGTCAATTCGGGCTTCATGATTGCCCAAGTGACCGCAGCCGCATTGGCCAGCGAGAACAAGGCGCTGGCGCACCCGCACAGCGTCGACAGCATTCCCACCTCGGCCAACCAGGAAGACCACGTGTCGATGGCTCCGGCGGCCGGCAAGCGCTTGTGGGACATGGCCGAAAACGTTCGCGGCGTGCTCGCCGTGGAATGGCTGGCCGCCTGCCAGGGCCTGGACCTGCGCACTGGCCTCAAAACCTCCCCCAAACTCGAAATCGCCCGCACCACCCTGCGCAGCAAAGTGGCGTTTTATGAAAAAGACCGCTTCTTCGCGCCCGACATCGACGCCGCCCAGCAATTACTGGCGTCGCGGTGCCTCAATGAACTGATCGTGCGCCAGACCCTGCCCAGCTTGTAGGCGTCGATTAGCCCATTGGCCATTAATGATTAGGAGTGTCACACAATGAAAATCTACAAGACTCTGCTGACTCCATTACTTTCCCTCAGCGTGTTGGTTGCTGCAGGCACCGCCCAGGCGGCCACCTGGTGTGAATCCGGTAAACCGGTGAAATTTGCCGGGCTCAACTGGGAGAGCGGCATGCTCTTCACCGACCTGATGCAGTTCGTGCTGGAAAAAGGCTACGGCTGTAAAACCGACAGCTTGCCGGGCAACTCCATCGCCATGGAAAACGCCCTGAGCAGCAACGACATTCAAGTGTTTGCCGAAGAGTGGGTGGGCCGCAGCAACGTCTGGGTCAAAGCCGAGAAGGCCGGCAAAGTGGTGGGCGTCGGCGCTCCGGTGGTGGGCGCCGTTGAAGGCTGGTACGTGCCGCGTTATGTGATCGAAGGCGATGAGAGCCGCAAGATCAAAGCCAGCGCGCCGAACTTGAAGTCGATCGCTGATTTGGCGCAGTACGCCTCGGTGTTCAAAGACCAGGAAGAACCGGCCAAGGGCCGCTTCTACAACTGCCCGGCGGGCTGGACCTGTGAGCTGGACAACAGCGCCATGCTCAAGGATTACGGCCTGGAAAACAGCTACACCAACTTCCGCCCGGGCACCGGCCCGGCCCTCGATGCGGCCGTGCTGTCGAGCTACCGCCGTGGCGAGCCGATCCTGTTTTACTACTGGTCACCAACCCCGCTGTTGGGCAGCGTTGACCTGGTCAAGCTGGACGAGAAACCCGGTGTCGACAAGCACGTAGACATCAAGGTGGGCGTTTCCAAAACCTTCAGCGAGCAAGCGCCTGAACTGATCGCGGTGCTGGAAAAGGTCAACCTGCCGATTGATCTGCTCAACCAGAACCTGGCCCGCATGAGCAAAGAACGCATTGACTCGGCAAAGCTGGCCAAGCTGTTCCTCAAGGAACACCCGGAAGTTTGGCACGCCTGGGTCGATGAAGACGCTGCCAAAAAAATCGAAGCGGCGCTATGAGAGCGGACGCTGTAGCTGTGGATAACGTCCCTTTCATTTGATCGAGAGTCTTTATGTTTCCCGAACGTTTTACATTCTCTGTAGCGGACTGGGTCAACGGCTGGGTTGACGCGCTGGTGGCCAACTATGGCGATGTGTTCCGGCATATTTCCGACACCTTGCTGTGGGCCATCGTCAACCTCGAAACCGTGCTGCGCATGGCGCCGTGGTGGCTGGTGCTGGCCGTCGTTGCGGGCATTACCTGGCACGCAACACGCAAGGTAACGACCACGGCGGTGATTGTCGGGTTGCTGTTTTTGGTGGGTGCCGTGGGCTTGTGGGACAAGCTGATGCAAACCCTGGCATTGATGCTGGTGGCCACCTTGATTTCGGTGCTCATCGGTATCCCGCTGGGCATTCTGGCGGCGCGCAGCAATCGCTTGCGCGCAGTGCTGATGCCGGTGCTCGACATCATGCAGACCATGCCGAGCTTCGTGTATTTGATCCCGGTGCTGATGCTGTTTGGTCTGGGCAAGGTGCCGGCGATTTTCGCCACCGTGATCTACGCCGCGCCGCCGCTGATTCGCCTGACCGACCTGGGCATTCGCCAGGTCGACGGTGAAGTCATGGAAGCCATCAACGCCTTTGGCGCCAACCGCTGGCAGCAACTGTTCGGCGTGCAACTGCCGCTGGCCATGCCGAGCATCATGGCCGGTATCAACCAGACCACGATGATGGCGCTGTCGATGGTGGTGATCGCGTCGATGATTGGCGCCCGTGGCCTTGGCGAGGACGTGCTGGTGGGCATTCAAACGCTCAACGTCGGCAAAGGGCTGGAGGCCGGGCTGGCAATCGTGATTCTGGCGGTGGTGATCGACCGCATTACCCAGGCGTATGGCCGCCCACGGCATGAGATGAGCAAATGAACATGACCACGCCTTCCAAAATTGAAGTCAAAAACGTGTTCAAGATTTTTGGCAGCCGCTCTAAAGAAGCGCTGGCCTTGATCCAGCAGCACAAAACCAAAGACCAGGTGCTGGCCCAGACCGGCTGCGTGGTGGGGGTCAATGACCTGTCGCTGAGCATCGGCACCGGCGAGATCTTCGTCATCATGGGGCTGTCGGGCTCGGGCAAATCGACCCTGGTGCGTCACTTCAACCGCCTGATCGACCCCACCAGCGGGGCAATCCTGGTGGACGGCCAGGACATCCTGCAATACGACATGGAAGCCCTGCGCCAATTTCGCCGCCACAAAATCAGCATGGTGTTTCAGAGCTTCGGTTTGTTGCCGCACAAGAGCGTGCTCGACAACGTGGCCTACGGCCTCAAAGTGCGCGGCGAAAGCAAAGCCCTGTGCGCCGAGCGTGCCTTGCACTGGATCAACACCTTGGGCCTCAAGGGCTACGAAAGCAAATACCCGCACCAACTGTCGGGCGGCATGCGCCAGCGTGTGGGGCTGGCCCGGGCCTTGGCCGCCGACACCGACATCATCTTGATGGACGAGGCGTTCAGTGCCCTCGACCCGTTGATCCGCGCCGAAATGCAGGACCAGTTGCTGGAGATGCAAAAGACCCTGCACAAAACCATCGTGTTCATCACCCATGACCTCGATGAAGCGGTGCGTATCGGCAACCGGATTGCGATTCTCAAGGACGGGCGGCTGATTCAGGTGGGCACGCCCAAGGACATTCTTCATTCCCCGGCCGATGATTATGTGGACCGTTTTGTTCAACGCCGTGCCGTGGCCGTTTAGCGTTAGAAAGGTGAGCGATGAGTAACGTACAGAATGAAGCACCCGTGATCGCTGCCGTGATCATCGACAACGCCCGCCTGCGCTGGCAAGACGTGGTCGCGGTTGCCCGGCATGGCGCGCGGCTGGAGCTGTCGGCGCAGGCCTGGGCGCGCATCGACAACGCGCAGGCCATCGTGCAGCGCATTGTCCAGAGCGGCGAACGTGCTTACGGTATCAACACCGGCCTGGGCGGTTTGAGCAACGTTTCGTTGCAGCACGAGCAACTCAGCGCGCTGTCGCGCAACACCTTGCTCAGCCATGCCTGCGGCGTCGGCCCGGCGCTGAGCAATGAACAGACCCGCGCGATCATCTGCGCGGCGGTCATTCAATACAGCCAGGGAAAATCCGGCCTGCACCGCCAGGTGGTCGAAGCGCTGCTGGCGCTGCTCAACCACCAGATCACCCCGCAAGTACCGTCCCAGGGTTCGGTCGGCTATTTGACCCACATGGCGCACATCGGCGTCGGCCTGCTGGGCGTGGGCGATGTGAGCTACCGTGGGCAGATCGTCCCCGCGCAGCAAGCGTTGGCCGCCGAAGGCTTGAGCCCGGTGCAACTGGGCGCCAAAGACGGCCTGTGCCTGGTCAATGGCACGCCGTGCATGACCGGCCTGAGCTGCCTGGCGCTGGCCGATGCCGCGCAGGTGTTGCAGTGGGCTGATGTGACCGGCGCCATGAGTTTTGAAGCGCTGCGCGGCCAGATCGACGCCTTCGACCCTGAGATCCTCGCACTCAAGCCCCACGCGGGCATGCAGCAGGTTGGCCGCCACTTGCGCCGCTTGCTGGCCGACAGCGAGGTCATCGCCAGCAGCAAAGGCGTGCGCACCCAAGACGCCCTGAGCCTGCGCTCAATCCCGCAGGTGCATGGCGCCGCACGGGACCAGTTCAATCACTCGGTGGTGCAGATCGAGACCGAGCTCAACTCGGTCAATGACAACCCGATGGTGTTGGGCACGCCCGACGCCTACCGGGTGGTCAGCCAGGCCAACCCGCACGGGCAGTCCGTTGCGCTGGCCGCCGACGGGCTGGCCATCGCCATGGCCGAAATCGGCTCGATTGCCGAGCGCCGGCTCGACCGTCTGATCAACCCGCATGTCAGCGACCTGCCGGCGTTTTTGGTCAGCCAGCCGGGCGTCAACTCGGGAATGATGATCACCCAGTACGTCGCCGCCTCGCTGTGTGCGCAAAACCGCCAGTTGGCGCAACCCGCCGTGCTCGACAACTACGTGACCTCGGCCCTGCAGGAAGACCACTTGAGCCTGGGCACCAATGCCGCGCTCAAGCTGTTGCAAGTGCTGGAGAACGCTACCCAGGTGCTGGCCATCGAGTACTTGTTGGCTGCGCAAGCGTTTGAGTTCCATCAGCCCAAGCACTTCGGTGCCGGTACCCAAGTGGCCTGGCGGTTACTGCGTGAACACGTTGCGCCTTACGATCAAGACCGCTGGCTGGCCCCTGAGATTGCCAAGAGCGCGGCGATCCTCAAAGACCCGCACGCGTTGCAGCCACTGGCCGCATACCTGGCGTGAGTCATCAAGGGAGTGATGCAATGAAAACGCTTTGGCAACACTGCAATGCAGCGACCATGGCCAATGGCACGTATTCGATCATCGAAGACGCCGCCATCGTGACCCGCGAGGGCTTCATTGAGTGGATCGGCCCGCGCCAGCAGGTCCCCGCCGGTGAATACGGCCACACCATCGGCCTGGACGGCGCGTGGGTCACGCCGGGGCTCATCGACTGCCACACCCACACGGTGTTTGGCGGCAACCGCAGTGGCGAGTTTGAGCAGCGCCTGCAAGGCGTGAGCTATGCCGAAATCGCCGCTGCCGGCGGCGGCATCGCCAGCACCGTGCGTGCGACCCGTGCCGCCAGCGAAGACGAATTGCTCGCCAGTGCGCGTCAGCGTTTGCTGAATTTGCTGCGCGACGGCGTGACCACGGTCGAGATCAAGTCCGGTTATGGCCTGAGCCTGGAGAGCGAGCGCAAAATTTTGCGGGTGATTCGCCGTTTGGGCCAAGAGCTGCCAGTGACGGTGCGCAGCACCTGTTTGGCGGCGCACGCCTTGCCGCCCGAGTACAAAGATCGGGCAGACGATTACATCGAGCACATCTGCACGCACATGCTCCCCGCACTGGCCGCCGAAGGGCTGGTAGATGCGGTGGATGCGTTCTGCGAGTACCTGGCGTTCTCGCCAGAGCAAGTCGAGCGGGTGTTTAAGGTGGCGCAGCAACTGGGCTTGCCGGTCAAACTGCATGCCGAGCAACTGTCGTCGCTGCATGGCTCAAGCCTGGCGGCGCGGTATCAGGCGTTGTCGGCGGACCATCTGGAGTTCATGACCGAAGAAGACGCCATGGCTATGGCCCACTCCGGGACTGTCGCCGTGCTGTTGCCGGGGGCGTTCTACTTTTTGCGCGAAACCCAGTTGCCACCCATGGAGGCCCTGCGCAAATACGGGGTGAAAATCGCCATCGCCAGCGACCTCAACCCCGGCACGTCGCCGGGTTTGTCGTTGCGCTTGATGCTGAACATGGCCTGCACCCTGTTTCGCATGACCCCCGAAGAGGCGCTGGCAGGCGTGACTCAGCACGCCGCCACGGCCTTGGGCCTGGGCGAGAGCCACGGCTCGCTGGAGCCCGGCAAAGTGGCCGACTTTGTCGCCTGGAACATTGATCGCCCGGCAGACCTTGCGTACTGGTTGGGCGGGGATCTGGACAAACGCGTCGTGCGCAACGGCGTCGAGCTTTAGGAGAACAGGCTGTGGATAAGGTTCTGACATTCAAACAAGGCCGCGTGCCATTGCTGATCAGCATGCCCCACGCGGGCATAAAACTGACCCCGGCGGTGCAGGCGGGCTTGATCCCCGAAGCGCAAAGCCTGCCGGACACGGACTGGCACATCCCCAAGCTGTACGAATTTGCCGCAGAACTGGGGGCCAGCACCTTGGCGGCCGAGTATTCGCGGTTTGTGATCGACCTCAACCGCCCCGAAGACGACGCGCCGATGTACGTGGGCGCGACCACCGGGTTGTTCCCGGCCACGCTGTTTGATGGCGTGCCGCTGTTTCGCGAAGGGCAAGCGCCATCCAGGCAAGAGCGCGCGACTTACCTGGAGCGTATCTGGCAGCCGTATCACCAGACCTTGCAGCAAGAGCTCAAACGCCTCAAAGAGCAGTTTGGCTATGCGTTGCTGTTTGACGCGCACTCCATCCGCTCGCATATCCCGCACTTGTTTGAGGGGCGCTTGCCGGATTTCAACCTGGGGACGTTCAATGGGGCGAGCTGTGCGCCGCAACTTGCGGGTGATCTTGAAGCGATTTGCGCCGAACACCCGGCTTATCGCCATGTGCTCAACGGGCGCTTCAAGGGTGGCCACATCACCCGGCATTACGGCAGCCCGGCGGACAACATCCATGCCGTGCAACTGGAATTGGCCCAAAGCACCTACATGGAAGAGTTCGAACCCTTTAACTACCGCGAAGACCTGGCGGCGCCGACGCAAGTCGTGCTCAAACAACTGCTGGCGCGGATGATTGAGTGGGGCCAGGAGCGCTACGTGAAGGACTGATGGTCTGAAACCTGTGAGGTGGGAGCGGGCTTGCTCGCGATCCAGGCAACGCGGTCCGGCAGGCAGGCCGCGTTGATCCTTTCGCGAGCAAGCCCGCTCCCACAGGATTCTGTGGGGTCTTCAACAGGATTTTTATAACCCCATGCTCATTCCGCCAATCGGGTTTATGATGCCAAACGGCACTATTTTTTGATGTCCCCACCAGGGATGACCTCAACCCTCCCGCGGAGTGTGTAATGCAGACCTTGTTCCCGCAGATCAAACCCTACGCCCGGCACGATCTTGCTGTTGATGGGCCGCATGTCTTGTATGTCGACGAAAGCGGTACGCCCGACGGCCTGCCGGTGGTCTTTGTGCACGGCGGGCCGGGGTCGGGGTGTGACGCCAACAGCCGCTGTTATTTCGATCCGGGCGTGTACCGCATCATTACCTTCGATCAGCGCGGCTGCGGCCGCTCGACTCCACATGCCAGCCTGGACAACAACACCACGTGGGATCTGGTCGCGGACATGGAGCGGATTCGTCTGTTTCTGGGCATCGACAAGTGGGTGCTGTTTGGCGGCTCCTGGGGCTCGACCCTGTCGCTGGCCTACGCGCAAAGCCATCCGGATCGGGTCCATGGCCTGATCCTGCGCGGTATCTTTTTGGCCCGCCCGCAAGAAATTGAATGGTTCTACCAGGCCGGTGCCAGCCGTCTGTTCCCGGATTACTGGCAGGACTACATCGCGCCGATCCCGCCGGAGGAGCGCGACGACTTGCTCGGTGCCTTCCACAAGCGCCTGACGGGCAATGACCAGATCGCGCAAATGCACGCAGCCAAGGCCTGGTCGACCTGGGAAGGCCGCACCGCGACGCTGCGCCCCAACCCGCAAGTGGTTGAGCGTTTTTGCGACCCGCACCGGGCGCTGTCGATTGCCCGCATCGAATGCCATTACTTCACCAACAGCGCGTTCCTTGAGCCGGATCAACTGATCCGCGACATGCACAAAATCGCCCATTTGCCGGGCGTGATCGTGCATGGCCGCTACGACGTGATTTGCCCGCTGGACAACGCCTGGGAGCTTCACCAGAACTGGCCGGGCAGCGAGCTGCAAGTGATCCGCGAAGCCGGCCACGCAGCGTCTGAGCCCGGTATTACCGATGCCTTGGTGCGGGCTGCCGAGCAAATGGCTCGCAGCCTGCTCAACTTGCAGCCGGACGAAGCATGAAGGGTCTGCTGCAACGCGTCAAAGGCGCGCGGGTAGAGGTGGGCGGGGAGATTGTCGGTTCGATTGATCAGGGTTTGCTGGTGCTGTTGGCCGTCGAACCCGACGACACCGAGGCCCATGCGGCCAAAATGCTGCACAAGCTGCTCAATTACCGGGTGTTCAGCGATGTCGAGGGCAAAATGAACCTGTCGCTGAAGGATATCGGCGGCGGCTTGCTGCTGGTGTCGCAATTTACCCTGGCCGCCGACACCAAAAGCGGCTTGCGCCCCAGCTTCTCCACCGCGGCCCCTCCGGCAATGGCCAAGGCGATGTTTGAACACGTCGTGGCCGAAGCCAAACGCCTGCATCCGACGGTTGAATCAGGCCGTTTTGGCGCCGATATGCAGGTGCATTTGGTCAATGATGGCCCTGTGACATTTCTGTTACAGATCTAAAACCTTGAAAATCTGTGTTTTCGTCAGAAAACATTAAGTTTTAGTTAGAAATACTTGGCGACAATAGATGCGTTGTAACGCGGGCTACTAGATAATCCCCGACTACCATAGAGACTAATCCGACACGTCAGGGGAATCATTCTTCCCTTTGACGGTCGGAACAGTGCTCGCCAACCCGGCATTTAGATCGCTGGCCGTTGGTTTCATCATCTGTTTTCGGCGAGGTTGCTCGTGATTGTTAGTCCATTAAATGCACCAAAAAGGTCTGCCAAGCGGTTACGCAACGCACTGGTGACGGGCTCTGCGCTCTTTTGCTTGCTCGGTGCGGGTCAACTGTGGGCCTTCAGTCTGGATGACGTAGCGGTTCAGGCTAAAGCCCTGGCCGAACAGAAATACCAAGCGCCGCGCAGCAATCTGCCAAACGAATTCCGTGACATGAAATTCGCGGACTATCAAAAGATTCAGTTCAAGCGCGAGAAATCCCAGTGGGCGGGCGACAAGACCCCGTTCAAGCTGTCCTTCTATCACCAGGGCATGCATTTCGACACGCCGGTGAAAATCAACGAAGTGACCGCCGACAAGGTTGAAGAGATCAAGTACGACCCGAGTCGTTTTGATTTCGGCGACGTCAAATTCGACCCTAAAGCCACCGAGAACCTCGGCTGGGCCGGTTTCCGCGTGTTGTACCCGATCAACAAGGCCGACAAACAAGACGAAATCATGACCATGCTGGGCGCGAGCTACTTCCGCGTGATCGGCAAAGGTCAGACTTACGGCTTGTCGGCACGTGGCATGGCGATTGATACCGCGCTGCCATCGGGCGAAGAGTTCCCGCGCTTCACCGAGTTCTGGGTTGAACGCCCAAAACCCAACGACAAACACCTGGTGATCTTCGCCTTGCTGGATTCGCCACGGGCGACCGGTGCTTACCGCTTCATCCTGCGCCCTGGCGTAGACACAGTGGTAGACGTGAAGGCGCAAATGTACCTGCGTGACAAAGTGGGCAAGCTGGGCATCGCTCCGCTGACCAGCATGTACTTGTTCGGTGCGAACCAGCCGTCCAAAGTCCTCAACTACCGCCACGAGCTGCACGACTCGTCGGGCCTGGCGATCCATGCCGGCAACGGTGAGTGGATCTGGCGTCCGCTGAACAACCCGAAACACCTGTCGGTGAGCAACTTCGCCGTTGAGAACCCGCGTGGTTTTGGTTTGCTGCAACGTGGCCGTGACTTCAGCCAGTTTGAAGACCTCGACGACCGCTACGACAAGCGTCCAAGCGCCTGGATCGAGCCACAAGGTGACTGGGGCAAGGGCTCCGTTGACCTGGTAGAAATCCCGACGGCTGACGAAACCAACGACAACATCGTTGCGTTCTGGAGCCCGGGTACTCTGCCTGAGCCAGGCAAGCCGTTTGATTACGCTTACCGCCTGCACTGGACCCTGGACGAAGCAGCACTGCACCCGGCTGACAGCGCCTGGGTCAAACAAACCATGCGTTCGACCGGTGACGTCAAGCAATCCAACCTGATCCGTCAGCCTGACGGCAGCGTGGCTTACCTGGTGGACTTCGAAGGCCCGGCGCTGGCCAAACTGCCTGCCGATGCGCCTGTGCGCAGCCAGGTGAGTGTGGGTGACAATGCCGATCTGGTTGAAAACAACCTGCGTTACAACCCGGAAACCAAAGGCTGGCGCTTGACCCTGCGCTTGAAAGTCAAAGACCCGAGCAAGTCCACGGAACTGCGTGCGGCACTGGTCCAGGACGTTGAGCAAGCCCCGGCAACCGTGGCCAAGGCTGAGAAAGTGGCGGCCAAGGTGCACGAGAAGAAAGAGCCAAAAGAAGCAAAAGCCAAGGACGCCAAGGATGCCAAGGGCACCCCGGCGCCTGCCGCCGAAGCTGCCCCTGCCACCCCAGAGCCGGTGAAGACTGAAAAAGTACTGACCGAGACCTGGAGCTATCAGTTGCCAGCCGATGAGTAATGCTCACTCTCAGCCAGTCTCGCTTGGCGAGTATCTGGCCCATCTGCCACTGAACGATGAGCAGCGCGCCGACCTGGCGAGCTGCACCTCGTTCGCCGAGTTGCATGAACGCCTGTCGGCGCGCCCGGACATCGACACCGCCGAGGCCGCCCAGGCTTCGGTGGCTTCGCGTCTGAACCTGAGCACGGCCCAAGAGCTTGAGGACGCAGAAATGCTCACCCTCGATGCCAGTGGCCGGGTGATGCTCAAGGCTACGCCGCCGATTCGTCGTACCAAGGTGGTCCCGGAGCCATGGCGCACCAATATTCTGGTGCGTGGCTGGCGCCGCATGACCGGGCGCAGCAACCCTGCGTTGCCGAAAAAAGACGAAAATGTGCTGCCCAAGGCCCGCTGGCGTACGGTGGGTTCGATCCGCCGCTACATCCTGCTGGTACTGATGCTGGGTCAAACCATCGTCGCGGGCTGGTACATGAAAGGCATCATGCCGTACCAGGGCTGGTCATTTGTTGACCTGGAAGAGGTGCTGCACCAGCCGTTGCTGCAAACCGCACAACAAGTGCTGCCGTACGCCTTGCAGACCAGCATCCTGATCCTCTTCGGGATTTTGTTTTGCTGGGTGTCTGCAGGCTTCTGGACCGCCCTGATGGGCTTCCTTGAACTGCTGACCGGGCATGACAAGTACCGAATTTCTGGCGCCAGCGCTGGCGATGAGCCGATCCCTGAGCAAGCGCGTACAGCGTTGGTCATGCCGATTTGTAACGAAGACGTCACCCGTGTGTTTGCGGGCTTGCGGGCAACGTTTGAATCGGTGGCTGCCACAGGTGATCTGGACCGCTTTGACTTCTTTGTCCTGAGCGACAGTAACGACCCCGATATTTGTGTCGCAGAACAACAGGCATGGCTGGATGTGTGCCGCGAGACAGAAGGCTTCGGGCGGATTTTCTATCGCCGTCGTCGCCGTCGTGTGAAGCGTAAAAGCGGCAACCTCGACGACTTCTGCCGTCGTTGGGGCGGTGATTACAAGTACATGGTGGTGCTCGACGCCGACAGCGTCATGAGCGGCGAATGCCTGACCAGCCTGGTGCGCTTGATGGAAGCCACGCCAGACGCAGGCATTATCCAGACCGCGCCACGGGCGTCGGGCATGGACACCCTGTATGCACGCATGCAGCAGTTTGCGACGCGCGTATACGGCCCGCTGTTCACCGCCGGTTTGCACTTCTGGCAGTTGGGTGAATCCCACTACTGGGGCCACAACGCGATCATCCGCATGAAGCCGTTTATCGAGCACTGCGCCCTGGCGCCGTTGCCGGGCAAGGGCGCGTTTGCGGGGGCGATTCTGTCCCACGACTTCGTTGAAGCCGCGCTGATGCGCCGTGCCGGTTGGGGCGTGTGGATTGCTTATGACTTGCCGGGCAGCTACGAAGAACTGCCACCTAACTTGCTGGACGAACTCAAGCGTGACCGCCGCTGGTGCCACGGTAACTTGATGAACTTCCGCCTGTTCCTGGTTAAAGGCATGCACCCGGTGCACCGTGCGGTGTTCCTGACCGGCGTGATGTCCTACTTGTCGGCGCCGTTGTGGTTCTTCTTCCTGCTGCTGTCGACGGCCTTGCTGGCGGTCAACACGCTGATGGAACCGCAGTACTTCATGGAGCCGCGCCAGCTGTATCCGTTGTGGCCACAATGGCACCCGGAAAAGGCGGTCGCGCTGTTCTCGACCACCATCGTGCTGCTGTTCCTGCCCAAACTGCTGAGCATCATCCTGATCTGGGCCAAGGGCGCCAAAGAGTTCGGCGGCAAGTTCAAGGTCACCGTGTCGATGCTGCTCGAAATGCTCTTTTCGATGCTGCTGGCGCCGGTGCGCATGATCTTCCATACACGTTTCGTTCTGGCTGCCTTCCTGGGCTGGGCCGCGACCTGGAACTCGCCACAACGTGACGACGATTCCACGCCGTGGAGCGAAGCGGTACGCCGTCATGGTCCGCAAACCCTGTTGGGTGCTGCGTGGGCCTGCCTGGTGCTGTGGTTGAACCCGAGCTTCCTGTGGTGGCTGGTGCCGATTGTGGGTTCGCTGATGCTGTCGATTCCGGTGTCGGTGCTTTCCAGCCGGGTTAAGCCGGGCCTCAAGTCGCGTGACGAAAAGCTGTTCCTGATCCCTGAGGAATACGCGCCGCCGCGTGAGTTGTCGGCGACCGAGGAGTACACCCACGAGAACCGCTACCACGCGCTTCACGATGGCTTTGTACGGGCCGTGGTGGACCCGCAGCAAAATGCCCTGGCGTGCGCCTTGGCGACCTCGCGTCACCGTGAAGCCGAGCCGATCGAATGGCTGCGCGCCGAGCGCGTGCGTCATGCGATCAAGGTCGGCCCGAACGGTTTGAACAACAACGAGCGTATGGCGTTGTTGAGCGACCCGGTGGCGTTGGCCCGCCTGCACGCGTTGGTGTGGACTGACGGTCTCGAGGACTGGCTCAAAGCCTGGCGTGATTCGGTGGCCGCCGATAACCACGCACCGTTGCTGGCGTTGCAGCCAGCGGCGTGATCCAAATCTCGCTCGCACCTCTACAGGAGGGCGAGCGAGAAACGGTTTTTCGTAGCAGTTGCCGAAGGCTACGTCCGGCGGCAAAGCCGTCGTAAAACCCTACATTGCGCAGAACCTGACAAACCCCGCACTTAGCGTTTACGATCGCTTCGCAATCGAACGCAGCCTCGCAAAGCTCGACAGCTGCTACGAATAAGCCTCAGCATTCCCCCGCCTGTCGTGCTTTTAACGCGCAAAACTCGTCTCAAAACCTTCTGTGAGTTAGCATCCGTCCCCGAATGGGTGAGTGCCCGGCTTTGTTGGCTTTATCAAGCAAACCCGCCGCAGGCCAACACCTTTATTGAGTCGGTTGAGGGGAGGTTGATGATGAAGAAGTTTCTGACGAAACTGCTGTGCGGCGCCACTGCATTACTGGCAGTCAGCGCAGCCCATGCAGGCGCCATTGACGACGCGGTCAAGCGCGGCACGCTGAAAGTCGGTATGGACCCAACGTACATGCCGTTTGAAATGACCAACAAACGCGGTCAGATCATTGGTTTTGAAGTTGACCTGCTCAAAGCCATGGCCAAGTCCATGGGCGTCAAGCTGGAACTGGTGTCCACGGCCTACGACGGTATCATCCCGGCTCTCATGACCAACAAGTTCGACATGATCGGCAGCGGCATGACCCTGACCCAAGAGCGCAACCTGCGCCTGAACTTCAGCGAACCCTTCATTGTTGTGGGCCAAACCCTGCTGATCCGCAAGGAACTGGCAGACAAGGTCAAGTCCTACAAAGACCTCAACGATCCACAGTACCGCCTGACCTCCAAAATCGGCACCACGGGTGAAATCGTCGCGCGCAAGCTGATGTCCAAAGCCCAGTACCACGGCTACGACAACGAGCCGGAAGCCGTGCTGGACGTGGTTAACGGCAAGGCAGACGCGTTTATCTACGACGCGCCTTACAACGTCGTAGCGGTCAACAAGTTCGGCAACGGCAAGCTGGAGTTCCTCGACAAGCCGTTCACCTACGAGCCGTTGGCGTTTGGTCTGAAGAAAGGCGACTACGACAGCATCAACTACATCAATAACTTCCTGCACCAGATCCACGAAGACGGCACCTACGATCGCATCCATGACAAGTGGTTCAAAGACACCGCCTGGCTCAAAGACATGGAATAAGGCTGTTTAACCATTCGTGAACTTGCTCGCGCCTGCACACCACCTGTAGGCGCGGGCTTGCTCGCGATGGCGGCCTCCCTAGCGACACAAAACGTGGAACCTGAAAGTGATCAAACAAAAGAAAGCCCAGTGGCCCTGGCACGTCTTGACCGTGCTAATCCTCATCGGTCTGGCGGGGGCGCTGTATTACGCCACCTCGCTGATGTCCTACGAGTGGCGCTGGAACCGAGTCCCGCAGTACTTCGCCTATCAGGCCGAAGAAGCTCAGCGGGCCGCTGAAACCTCCACCGTGATTGAAGTCATACACAACGGCGGCAAAGCCGAAGTCGTGCTGCGCGGCGACGATGGCGCTGAACAGCGTCTGACCGTTGCTGACAACAGCCTGCAATTGGCTGAGGGCGACGATGTCGCTGAAGGCGATGTGATCGGTGTGAACCGACATTGGGCTGCCGGGCCGCTGCTGCTGGGCCTGTGGACCACCGTTTGGCTGTCGCTGGTGTCTGGCGTGCTGGGTTTGCTGATCGGGCTGGCCACGGGCCTGTGCCGGCTGTCAAACAACCCGACTCTGCGTGACCTGTCGACGTTGTACGTCGAGCTGGTACGCGGTACGCCGTTGCTGGTGCAGATTTTTATCTTCTACTTCTTTATTGGCACCGTGCTGAACTTGTCCCGCGAATTTGCCGGCATTGCCGCGCTGTCGCTGTTCACGGGCGCGTACGTGGCCGAAATCATCCGCGCGGGCGTCCAGTCCATCGCCCGTGGGCAAAACGAAGCGGCACGCTCGCTGGGCCTCAACGCCAGCCAGTCGATGCGCTACGTGGTCCTGCCGCAAGCGTTCAAACGGGTGCTGCCACCGCTGGCCGGGCAATTTATCAGCCTGGTCAAAGACACCTCGCTGGTGTCGGTGATTGCGATTACCGAGCTGCTTAAAAGCGGTCGTGAAGTCATCACCACCTCGTTCTCGCCGTTCGAAATCCTGTTCTGCGTGGCGGGCCTGTACTTGTTGATCAACCTGCCGCTGTCGCACTTCGCCAGCCGGCTTGAGCGGAGGCTCGCGCAAAGTGATTGAAGTTCGCGAACTGGTAAAAGTCTTCGACACCCGCGGGCACATCGTACGCGCGGTCGACAACGTCACCACCAAGGTCGACAAGGGCGAAGTGCTGGTGGTGATCGGCCCGTCTGGCTCCGGCAAATCGACCTTTCTGCGCTGCCTCAATGGCCTGGAGGAGTTCGACTCGGGCTCCGTCAGCATTGATGGCGTTGATTTGGCCGACCCGAAAACCGACGTCAACGCCTACCGGCGTGAAGTCGGCATGGTGTTCCAGCATTTCAACCTGTTCCCGCACATGACCGTGCTCGAAAACCTCTGCCTGGCGCAGAAAGTCGTGCGCAAGCGCGGCAAGGCCGAGCGTGAAGCCAAGGCCCGTGCGCTGCTGGAGAAAGTCGGGATCGGGCAGAAGGCCAATGAGTTCCCGTCGCGCCTGTCGGGCGGCCAGCAACAGCGTGTGGCCATTGCCCGTGCGCTGGCGATGGAACCCAAGGTCATGTTGTTTGACGAACCCACCTCGGCACTCGACCCGGAGATGGTCGGCGAAGTGCTGGACGTGATGAAGACCCTGGCCCTGGAAGGCATGACCATGGTCTGCGTGACCCACGAAATGGGCTTTGCCCGTGAAGTGGCGAACCGCGTGCTGTTCTTCGATCACGGCAAACTGCTGGAAGACTCCGCCCCGGAAGACTTCTTTAACTCGCCAAAAGACCTGCGCGCCCAAGCGTTCTTGCGCCAAGTTCTGTAGCACCCAAAACCCGTAGGAGGGGCCGCCCCGTCTTCGACGCCGCGCTGTCGCGCAGCAAACAGGACAGCGAGTATCTTCAGCATCCCCCAATCGGTTCCCTCTCCTTCGGGAGAGGGCTAGGGTGAGGGGGCTTTGGCTTTTATGTACATATCCATTGCTGCGGCAACGGCCACTTAGGGTTCCGGCCTTACGCCGTGCCACTTTGAAAAGCGCAAAGTAGCCAAACGCTTTTTGCCCCAACCCCTCGGTGCCTCGCTGTGGCTCGGCATGCCCTCACCACAGGCCTTGCTCCGTGGGCCCGCCGCGATCGGCCATCCCTGGCCGTGTCGCGGCTAACCCGGCGTCCTGCCGGGTTACCCTCTGCGCAAAACCTGCGTTCGGCCAGCGTGGTTTAACGGGGCCTCTTAGATCAAGATCAAAACCCAGATCAAGATCAAAAGATCGCGAGCAAGCTCGCTCCGACCGGTTCAGACCTTAAAACGCCCCACCAATGTCTGCAGATGCGTGCCCAAACGCGCCAGCTCAATGCTCGACGCGGCGGTTTCTTCGCTGGCGGCGGCCGTCTGATCCGACACATCACGCACATTCAGCACGCTGCGGTTGATCTCTTCCGCCACGGTACTCTGCTGCTCGGCGGCAGCCGCAATTTGCTGGTTCATGCCCTGAATGGCCGACACGGTACGGGTGATGTTGCCCAGCGACTGGCCTGCACTGCGGGTCAGTTCGACGCTGCTGTCGGTGAGGGTGCGGCTGCTGTCCAGGCGACTTGAGACCTGCTGTGTGCTGCTTTGCAGGCCGGCAATCAGCTCTTCGATTTCCTCGGTTGATTGCTGCGTGCGTTGCGCCAGGCTGCGCACCTCGTCGGCCACCACCGCAAAGCCGCGCCCGGCTTCACCGGCCCGTGCCGCCTCAATGGCCGCGTTCAGGGCCAGCAGGTTGGTTTGCTGGGCCACCGACTTGATCACGTCCAGCACGCTGCCAATCTTGTCGCTTTCGCGCTTGAGGTGATCCATGGCCTCGGTGGAGTGCGCAACCTCTACGGCGAGCTTCTCGATCTGCGCGATGGCTTGTGCAACCACCGTGTCGCCTTCGTGGGCCTGCTGGTCGGCAGCACCGGCGGCTTCGCTGGCTTCTTCGGCATTACGGGCCACTTCTTGCACCGTCGCGGCCATTTCGTTCATGGCGGTGGCCACCTGGTCGGTTTCGACCTTCTGGCTGTTAACCCCGGCGCTAGTTTGCTCAGTGACCGCGGACAGCTCTTCCGCAGCGCTGGCAATCTGGGTGACACCATCGCGAATTCCGCCAATCAGCTCACGCAGGCCTTCGGTCATGTTCTGGATGGACTTCTGCAACTGCCCCAGCTCATCGCGGCGCTCAGTTTTAGAGTCATGGGACAGGTCACCGGCGGCGATGTACTCAACGGACTTGAGCGTGCGTTGTAGTGGCACCACGATCTGACGGGTGATGATCCAGGCCGCAATGATCCCGATCACCAGCGCCAGCGCGGCACAACTGACCAGCAGCGTTCTGGCCTGCTGGCTGTCTCTGTCACGCTTGGCGGTTTGCAGTGCCGAGAGCTTTTGGCTCAGGTCGATCAGGTGATTGCCTTGCAGGTGCATGCGCTCCAGGGCCTGATCGGTATTTTTACCTTGCGCCAGATCATTGAAGGCCTGTTTGTACTCGGCGGCTGCGCTGATCTGCTGATCGACCAGCGCCAGGTCTTCAGGCATGGTCAGTTGCTTGCGCGACGAAACCAGAATGCTGTCCAGCTCGCGCAAGCGCTCATCCACCTGGTGCTGGGCATCGGCCTGCTGGGTGAGTTGATAATCGAGCCGCGCAATGCGCAGGTCTTTGGTCAGTCCGATGATCCTGGAGATGCTGGCCAGCTTGTCGCCCCGTTCAATCACCGACGCCAGGCCGTTCCAGCCAGCAGTGGCTATCAACACGGTCAGAACCAGCACCAGGCCAAAACCCAGGCTGAGTTTACGATTGACGCTCATATTGCCGAGTAGGTGGGCTAGTCGACGGTACATGGTGCTGCTCCTTTATAGACCTGGATCGAGAGGCGCAAAGTTGTCCGTTGCTTTGCGGTGCTCGTGACTTCACAGCGCATCGGCGTCCCGGCAGATAACTGTAGAACGGCTGTCGAATATGTGATCCAGGTCGCAAGAAGTGGCTTATTGCCATGACTGAGAGAACGTGCTCGCGGTCTTTTAAGATCAAAAGATCGCGAGACAAGCTCGCTCCTACAGGATGGCGGTGGGCTTAGAACAGCCGGGCGAGGAGGGCGGTGACGGCGGTTTCGACCCGCAGGATGCGGGCGCCGAGTTGTACCGGTTGCAGTCCGGCGTTGACCAGCAGGTCGATCTCGTAAGGGATCCAGCCACCTTCCGGGCCGATGGCCAGGGTGACGGCTTCGTTCAGGCCGCGTGGGCAGTCGGGGTAGTTGCCGGGGTGGCCGATCAGGCCCAAGGTGCCGTCGGCCATGGCCGGAAGGCGGTCTTCGACAAACGGTTTGAAGCGTTTTTCGATGATGACTTCAGGCAGCACGCTGTCGCGGGACTGTTCAAGGCCCAGGATCAATTGCTCGCGTATGGCCTCGGGCTCCAGAAACGGGGTTTGCCAGAAGCTCTTTTCAACCCGGTAACTGTTGACCAGCACGACCTTGGGCACGCCCATGGACGCCACCGTCTGGAGTACCCGGCGCAACATTTTCGGCCGGGGCAGGGCCAGCAGCAGGGTCAGCGGGAGCTTTGGCGGCGGGGCCTGGTCGAGCCTGAGGATCACCAGTTCGGCCTCTTTGGCTTCAAGGCGCACCAGTTCGGCGCTGCCCATCAAACCGCCAATCCGCCCCACGCGCAGGGTGTCGCCCACCGCTGCCCGGTGCACGTCCTGCATGTGGGTCAGGCGCCGGTCGCGCAGGATCACGCGGTCGGCAGCAATGAAGTCAGCCTCTTCGAGGAGCAGCAGGTTCACGGCTGCGGTGCTGGCGGTTGGGCGTTGCTGTCGCTGTCAGCCGGCTCTTCTTCGTCGCCGCGCTTGTTTTTGCTGATCAGGCTGCCAAACAGAATGCCTATCTCAAACAGCATCCACATCGGCACGGCCAGTAGCGTCTGCGAAAAGATGTCTGGCGGGGTCAGGATCATGCCGACCACGAAGCAGCCGATGATCACGTACGGGCGGATCTTGCGCAGGTATTTGACGTCGACGATGCCGATCCAGACCAGCAGTACCACAGCCACCGGAATTTCAAAGGCCACGCCAAAGGCAAAAAACAGGGTCATGACGAAATCAAGGTAACTGCTGATGTCGGTCATCATGGCCACGCCTTCAGGGGTCGCGGCAGCAAAGAACTTGAACACCAGCGGGAAGACCAGGAAGTAGGCAAACGCCATACCGGCATAGAACAAAAAGATGCTGGAGATCAGCAGCGGTACGGCAATGCGCTTTTCATGCTTGTACAGGCCCGGCGCAATAAAGCCCCAGATCTGGTGCAGGATCACCGGAATGGCAATAAACAGCGAGACCATCATGGTCAGCTTGAGCGGCGTGAGGAACGGCGAGGCCACGTCGGTGGCGATCATCGTGGCGCCCACCGGCAGGTATTCACGCAGCGGCGTGGAGACCAGGGTGTAGATCTGCTGCGTAAAGGCAAACAAGGCGATGAAGATCAGAAAGACCGCCGCAATACAGCGCAACAAACGGGTACGCAGCTCGGTCAGGTGCGAGACCAGCGGCATTGGCTGGTCGTGTTCGGGCTGCTCGTTTTTGGAGGAGTCGCTCATGCGCTTAGGGGGCTCGCGGTGGCAGGGTTGGGTCGTGTGGCGCAGGCGCGTGAGGCGCTGGCCCGGCCTCGGTCTCGCTCAGGCTGGTCGGTGCCGGGCTGGCAGGCTCCGGGTGAGCCAGCGGGGCCACAGGCGCGACTTCGGGGGCTGCCACGGGCTCTGTGGGCGCCACGGGCGGCACCGTCGGCTGGAGCGGGGCCAAGATCTTCTTGGCTTCCTCTTCCATCGACAAGATGTGTTCGTTGTGCAACTGGCGACGAATCTCGTCAGCGCCGATTTCACGTTCAACTTCCTGTTTGATCGCATTGAAACTGCGTTTCAAGCGTCCGATCCACAGGCCGGCGGTGCGTGCAGCACCCGGCAGGCGCTCGGGGCCCAGCACCACGAGGGCAACCAGGCCGACAAGCAGCAGTTCACTGAAGCTGATACCGAACATGGGTTTTGGCTCACACGTCTTTGCGGGTCGGCTCTTCGACTTTTTGCGCCTGCACGTCGATGGTGTGCGGCTCATTCAGGGTCGAAGTGGTGTGCGGTGTCGGTGCGGCAGTTGGCTGCGCAGGAGGAACCACGGGTTCGGCAGGCTTTTCGTCGTCGTTCATGGCTTTGCGAAAGCCTTTGATCGACTCGCCCACGTCGGTGCCCAGATTTTTCAGTTTTTTGGTGCCGAAGACCAGGACCACGACTACCAGAATGACGATCCAGTGTTTCCAGTCAAAAATGCCCATGCTGTGCTCCTTGAAAAAAGGGTTTAGGCGGAAGGCCGGGAGGCTTTTTCCACGTGTCCGGAAGTGCCGATGCGGCGCTCCAGTTCATCCAGTACCGCCTGAGGATGCTGGCCCAGCTGGGCAAGCATGATCATGCTGTGGAACCATAAATCAGCCGTTTCGTAGATAACATCGCTGCAGTCACCGCTGATGGCAGCATCTTTGGCGGCAATGATGGTTTCGACCGACTCTTCGCCGACTTTCTCCAGGATCTTGTTCAGGCCCTTGTGGTACAGGCTGGCGACATAGGAGCTGTCTGGCGTGGCGCCTTTACGTGCTTCGAGCACCTGAGCGACGCGGTTCAGGGTGTCAGTCATGGGAGTGGCCTGCGTGATAAATGGCGTTCGGGTCTTTAAGCACCGGATCAACGGTCTTCCATGCGGCATTTTCATAAACGCGATAGAAGCAGCTTTGACGGCCGGTATGGCAAGCGATGTCGCCGATTTGCTCAACCATCAGGATGATCACATCAGCGTCGCAGTCCAGGCGCATTTCATGCAGTTTTTGCACGTGGCCTGATTCTTCACCTTTGCGCCACAGTTTGCCACGCGAGCGTGACCAGTAGATGGCACGGTTTTCTGCCGCGGTCAGGCTCAGGGCCTCGCGGTTCATCCAGGCCATCATCAGCACACGTCCGGTTTTATGGTCTTGGGCAATTGCCGGCACCAGGCCATCGTTGTCCCATTTGATCTCGTCCAGCCAGTCTTTCATGTTTGACTCCGCACTCGCGATGCCCACAGTTTGCCAGCCTCTCTCAAGAGTGACCAGAATTCCTACGATCGGCGCACGATCAGGTAAAGGCCCACCACCAGCAGGATACCCGCCGGCCAGTAACCGATGCTGCCCAAAGGTCCGACAGTTGCCAGTAAGGCGCCTGCGACCACATGCCCGGCGCCCAGCAGGCGCAAGAACCAACCATCCCGTGGCTCACGCACCGCCAGCGGCTGGTTTTTGGCGTGAGGTTGCGACATGCGCTCCAGCAGGTCGCGGGTCATGCCCGCCAGATGCGGGATCTGCTCGACCTGGCTGTGCAGGTTGCGCAGCAGGGTTTTGGGGCTGACGCGCTCGCGCATCCAGCGTTCAAGGAACGGCTGCGCGGTGCTCCACAGGTCAAGGTCGGGGTACAGCTGGCGGCCCAGGCCTTCGATGTTAAGCAGGGTTTTTTGTAACAAAACCAACTGCGGCTGGACTTCCATGTTGAAGCGCCGAGCGGTCTGGAACAGGCGCATCAGCACCTGACCAAAGGAAATTTCTTTGAGCGGCTTCTCGAAAATCGGCTCGCACACGGTGCGGATCGCCGCCTCAAACTCGTTGAGCTTGGTGTTCGCAGGCACCCAGCCCGAGTCGATGTGCAGTTGGGCCACACGCCGGTAATCACGCTTGAAGAAGGCAAACAGGTTGCGCGCCAGGTAGTCCTGGTCTTCGGGGGTCAGGCTGCCGACGATGCCACAGTCGATGGCGATGTATTGCGGGCTCCACGGGCTGACCGTGCTGACGAAGATGTTGCCAGGGTGCATGTCGGCATGGAAAAAACTGTCACGAAACACTTGGGTGAAGAAGATCTCGACCCCGCGCTCGGCCAGCAGCTTCATGTCGGTACGCTGGTCGGCCAAGGCCGCCAGATCGGTGACTTGCAGCCCGTAGATGCGCTCCATGACCAGCACTTTGGGGCGGCACCAGTCCCAGTAAATCTGCGGCACGTAGAGCAGCGGCGAACCTTCGAAGTTGCGCTTGAGCTGGCTGGCGTTGGCCGCCTCGCGTAGCAGGTCGAGTTCGTCGTAAATGGTTTTTTCGTAATCGCTGACCACGTCTACCGGGTGCAGCAGGCGCGCATCCGCGCTCAGGCGCTCGGCGGTTTTGGCCAGAATAAACAGCCACGCCAGGTCAGAACCGATAATCGGCTTGAGGCCCGGGCGGACGACTTTGACCACCACTTCTTCGCCGGTCTTGAGTTTGGCGGCGTGCACCTGTGCCACCGACGCTGAGGCCAGCGGCTCAATGTCAAAACGGCTGAAGACTTCGCTGATTTTGGCGCCGAGCTGTTCTTCGATCAGCTTGACCGCCAGCTCCGGGTCGAACGGCGGAACGCGGTCTTGCAACAGCATCAACTCATCGGCGATGTCCGGGGGGAGCAAGTCGCGACGGGTCGAGAGAATTTGCCCGAACTTGATAAAGATCGGTCCTAAGTCCTGCAAGGCCAACCGTAGGGCTGCGCCTCGGCTCAGTTCCAGCTTTTTACGCGGGAACCAACGCCACGGCAGGGCATAGCGCAGCGACAACAGCCACCACGGCAAGGGCAGGGCAAACAGCAGGTCATCCAGGCGGTAGCGAATGACGACGCGCTGGATGCGAAACAAACGGCGTATGGCAAGCAGCTTCATGCGTGATCGCTGGGCTTGAGGGATCGGCTGAGGCGCTCAACGCGTGCCTCCAGGCGGTCCAGGTCGAGTTTAAGTCGGTCGATTTGCTCAAAGCGCGCTTGCGCTTCACGTTCGCCGACCAAGGTGCGGGCTTCTTCGCTCAGGTATTCGGCCAAGTTCTGATTGAGGCTGGCGAAACCTTGCTGATACCAGTTGGCGCGGCTGCGCAGGTGGCCGCCGATCAACGCCGTAGGCACAGGGCCGATCCAGCGTGAGAGTTCGTACTCCCAGTCCAGCTCAAGGTCTTGCAGCACGGCGGCCAGCGCCATCAACGCGGCGCTGTCACCCTCGAGGTCGACCTGCGGGCTGTGCAACACCGCGCTTTTGTCTTTGCTCAACGTCAGGCGCAGCAGGGTCGACGTCGGGGCACGCAAGGTGCAGTCGGCGTCGGCGGCCCACTCAGCGGCCAGCATCAGGCCTTCATCGCTGGGCAGGATAAACAGCTGAACCGTCGGGCTGCTGCCGCGCACCGCAATGACCTTGCCGGTCAACGGGCGCAAGCGTGCCAAGGCCGTGCTGTCCAGGCGCAATACCCGGTTAACGCCGGTTTCGACGCTGGCGAGAAGGCCGCGCAGCAACATCAGGGCTTGATGCCGCGGTGCAGTGCGACGATACCTGAGGTCATGTTGTGATAGGTCACGCGGTCAAAACCGGCCTCGACCATCATCGACTTCAGCGTCTCCTGGTTCGGGTGCATGCGGATCGACTCAGCCAGGTAGCGGTAGCTGTCGGCATCGTTGAGCACCAGCTTGCCAACCATGGGCATAAAGGCGAACGAGTAGGCGTCGTAAACCTTGGACATCAGCGCGTTGGTCGGCTTGGAGAACTCCAGCACCAACAGGCGGCCGCCTGGCTTGAGCACACGCAGCATGGAGCGCAGCGCGTCTTCTTTGTGGGTCACGTTACGCAGGCCAAAGGCGATGGTCACGCAGTCGAAGTGGTTGTCCGGGAACGGCAGCTTTTCGGCGTCGGCCTGAACGAACTCGATATTGCCGGCAACGCCTTTGTCCAGCAGGCGATCACGGCCTACCTTGAGCATCGAGGCGTTGATGTCGGCCAGTACCACGTGGCCGGTCGGGCCGACCAGTTGCGAGAACTTGCGCGCCAGATCGCCTGTACCGCCAGCGATGTCCAGCACCTTGTTGCCAGGGCGTACACCCGACAGTTCGATGGTGAAACGCTTCCACAGACGGTGCATGCCGCCCGACAGAACGTCGTTCATCAGGTCATATTTACCGGCCACGGAGTGGAAAACCTCGGCGACTTTGTCGGCCTTTTGGCTTTCCGGCACGTTCTTGAAGCCGAAGTGAGTGGTGGGTTCGGCATCGCTGCCTTTGCGCTGATCAGTCATATCGCTGTCACCAGAAGAGAATGCTGGCCATTCTAATCCCGGTAGCCGGCTTTGTCTTGGCGAGGGTCAATGTAAGTATAGTGATCGACTTTTTTACGAGGAAAGCAGCAATGGCAAACATCAGTGTTGAGCGCATCCACAACCTGGGTCTTGAGCAGGCGCGGGTCAAGGCCCGGGAAGTGGTGGGTAAGCTGGAATCTCAGTACGGGCTGAGCCCTGAGTGGTCGGGCGACAAGGTGACCCTGAAACGTTCCGGGGTCGAGGCCCAACTGGAAGTGGATGAGCGCCGGGTCAAAGTGGACGTGAAACTGGGCATGTTGATGTCGGCGATGAGCGGCATGATCCAGTCAGAAATTGAACGCTCGCTGGACAAAGCCTTGGCATAAACCTGTTTTAAACCTGCCTTGAAACTAGGCGGATTAAGGTCTAAACCTGTTACAGGTGAACATGTTGTTCACCTTGATGACGCGGCGCTTTGACTCAAAGACGTCGCGACTGAACATTGAGGGGAACACAATGGCTGCAAAGAAACCGGCTGCACCTGCAAAAGAAAGTCACTCATGGACCGGCAAGATAGAAGAGTACTCGCGCAAGATCTGGTTGGCAGGCCTTGGGGTGTACTCAAAGATTGATGCCGATGGCAGCAAGCTGTTTGACAGTTTGGTCAAAGACGGCGAAAAAGCTGAAAAGCTGGCCAAGAGTGCAGGCAACAAGTTTGTCGATGAAGCCAAGGCAACAACCTCATCCGCGCGTTCACGGGTTGAAGACGTGAAAGACCTGGCGCTGGAGAAGTGGAGCGAATTCGAAGAGGCTTTCGATAAACGCCTGACCAGCGCGATCTCCCGCTTGGGTGTGCCGAGCCGCGAAGAAGTCAAAACCTTGCATGCGCAAGTCGACGTACTGACCAAGCACATCGAAAAACTCACCGCCGCCGCAGCAAAAGTCGCCGCCACCAAAGCCACGCCTGCAAGCAAGCCCGCACCAGCCAAAGCGACGACCGCCAAGCCTGCCGTTAAGCCTGCTGCGGCCAAACCTGCTGCTGCCAAGCCCGCGGCCGCTAAACCAGCCGCCAAGCCTGCAACGGCTAAACCGGCAGCCAGCGCTGCGGCCAAGCCTGTGACAAAACCAGCCGCAAAACCTGTTACCAAAGCCCCCGCCAAGCCAGCCGCAAAACCGGCAGCCAAGGCAGCGGCCAAACCCGCTGCTAAAAAACCGGCGGCGGTCAAAAAACCAGCCGAAGTGAAGGCCCCGGAGCCAACCACCCCATCCTGAGTTGCCCACATCCAACCTGTAGGAGCTGCCGAAGGCTGCGATCTTTTGATCTTGAAAATCAACAGATCGCAGCCTTCGTACCTCGGCAGCTCCTACAACATCAGCTTTACAACTGACACCGAAGGGTCGCGGGACTTGCCGGCGGCTTTGAGTTCGGCCAGGTAGTCCTGCCACAACTCATCCTGGCGTTTCCCCAGTTGATACAGGTACTCCCAGGTAAACAGCCCGCTGTCATGGCCGTCATCGAAGGTCAGCTTCAGGGCGTACTGGCCTGCGGGTTCGATCTTGAGCAAACGGACATTGATTTTGCCGAATTGCAGAATGGGCTTGCCGTGGCCCTGCACCTCGGCGGACGGCGAATGCACGCGCAGCAGTTCGGCCGACAAGTGGTATTGCTCGTCGGGTGAGTACGTGAGAGTCAGGATATTTGAGGCTTTGTGCAGGGTGATGGCGCTGGGGATCATGGTCATAACCTTTTGGTCTTCACACAAACACGAAGCCGCTGTCGCAGGCTGCGACAGCGGCTACAGGTGCCCGGCTTACAAGATGTAGCGCGAGAGGTCTTCGTTCTTGGCCAGTTCGCCCAAGTGGCTGTTCACGTACTCGGCGTCAATACGAATAGGCTCTTCGTTCTGCGCGCTGGCGATGTCACCGGCACTGAACGATACCTCTTCGAGCAGGCGCTCCAGCAGCGTGTGCAGACGACGAGCACCGATGTTTTCGGTTTTCTCGTTAACCTGCCAGGCAATTTCCGCCAGACGCTTGATGCCTTCAGGCTGGAACTCAATGTTCAGGCCTTCAGTTTTCAGCAATTCGCGGTATTGCTCGGTCAGCGAAGCGTGCGGCTCGCTGAGGATGCGTTCGAAGTCTTCCGGGGTCAGCGCCTTGAGTTCAACACGGATCGGCAGACGGCCTTGCAGCTCAGGTACCAGATCGCTTGGCTTGCTCAGGTGGAACGCACCGGAGGCGATAAACAGGATGTGGTCAGTTTTAACCATGCCCAGCTTGGTGTTGACGGTGCAGCCTTCGATCAGCGGCAGCAGGTCGCGCTGTACGCCTTCGCGGGACACATCGGCGCCGCCGACATTGCCGCGCTTGGCCACTTTGTCGATTTCGTCGATAAACACAATACCGTGCTGTTCAACGGCTTCCAGGGCTTTGGCCTTGAGTTCTTCGTCGTTGACCAGGCGGCTGGCTTCTTCGTCACGCACCATTTTCAGGGCTTCTTTGACTTTCAGCTTGCGGCTCTTGCGCTTGCCTTT
>Ga0302347_1000606_pt1 | contig 53709 bp, 39 predicted proteins | sample PhyWR1_FD_202178 | JGI IMG/M metagenome (GOLD analysis project Ga0302347, IMG submission 202178) | Leaf surface microbial communities from wheat plants in UC Gill Tract Community Farm, Albany, California, United States - DLSL W.R1 (v2)... | ecosystem: Host-associated > Plants > Phyllosphere >... | reverse complement strand
CGTGGTCAACGTGTGCGATAATCGCTATATTTCTAATGTTTTGCATATCCATTTTTTACGCGTGCAAATGTAGTGATTTTTTACCGTTATTAATTATATGAATTAAATTATTTTTAAAAATATACTAGATTTTCATTAAAATTAATATTTGGTTCAATGTAAAGTCAGATTGCTCTAATAAAATGTAAATCAAAGACTTTTAATAATTTCTTTACCTTTAGTAGATTGCGTGAAAATCAAATAATGATCTCCGCCGTCATTCAGTTTGTATTTTTTCTTAATTTCTTCCGGTTTTAAAGGATGATTTTTGGAAATAATATTGTACTTCTCCCCTTTTTTCAAATCTTTAGTCTCTATTTTTTCGATTTCTAAAACGCGTCCTGGGAAATTTTCGACCTTATGTTCTGAAGTGTAAAAATGTGTATTCGGGTGGAGTTTTTTCAATCCAAATTTTTCTGAAATGGTATCGAAAGCGCCAGCTTTCAGAATTGAATTATTAGGTATATAGATAAAATTTAAACTTTCTGAAAATTCTGACTTTGCTGATCTTTCATCATTAAAGTTGAAGGAAAATCCGGGTTCGTTTGATTCCAAATTAATGCAACGAACTTCGACATCTTTGTTGTTTTCTCTTTTTTCTTGATTATCAATCATTAATAAAAGTTCTTTGACTTCATTTCTAACCGCAATAATTTGAATTTCAGTAATGTTTTTCAATTCCGAAATCAAATAAGAAATATCGATCAAAGGCGATAATTTCACAATGATCCTATCAGACATCGATATTAATTTTTCTTCTATTTCTAAAAGGTTTGGAGATAGATCTTCGAGCAGGAATTTCTTTTTATTATTTTGATCTCGTCTCGCCGGATCCAAATAAATGACATTAAACCTATTAGAATTCTCTCGAAGGCTTTCTAAAAATTCTTCAAGACTTTGATTGATGAAAGTTGCTTTTCGATTTAAAGTATTCCAATTATTTTCAACGATTGAAATTAATTCAGGATTTTGTTCAATCAACGTCACTTCGTCAAAATCCTTAGACAAAAAATAAGCGTCAATCCCAAATCCACAAGTCAGATCCAGGAAAGATTTTCCTTTTAGCTCTTGGGCTTTATATTCCGCTGTAGATTGCGATGAAGCCTGTTCCAGATTGAGATTTGGAGGAAAAACAATTCCTTCTTTTACTAAAAATGGAAACTTCTTTTCCGCTGTTTTTCTGCCTTTGATCTGTTGAACGAGGTCCTGCATTGTAACATTAGGAAATGGAGATTTTTTCAATAATAATTGATTCAAATCAGAATTGAGATTTTGATTGATATAGTTTTGAATATCTGGATAAATTAGTTTTGAAAAATCCATTCGTAAAATTGTCAATAAAACTGTTTGTAGAATTTAAAAAATTAAATCCTAGGAAGTACAAAGATAATTGATTCAAAAATAATCTGCTTCTAAACCGATTTCATATTGTCGCCATCTCGGAAATTGAGTCTTCGGAAAACGAAACCGGAAAGGATGGTCAAGAATCCCACAACCAAAAACGTGTAACGAAAAGCATTATGAACTTGATTTTTGATAAAAGAGGTATCGCCTTCAAACAATTTCAAAACGATCAGACCAAATGCAATCCCGAATCCAACTGCAAATTGCTGATTCACAGAAACCAAAGAATTCCCACTGCTATTTTGATAAGGACGCAGATCGGCAATGGAAATCGTATTCATAGAAGTAAATTGGATGGAATTGAAAAATCCTAAAACCAGCAAAATCGGGACAAACCAATAAATTGAATTTTGCACACTCGGAATTGCCAGACAACAAATCAAAAGCCCTATGATAAATGTATTGACCATTAACGTTTTTCGATAACCAAACCTGTCCAAGATCCCAATCACATAAGATTTCCCAAACATCGCCGTAAGAGCCATTGGTGCAATAATCCAACCCGACGTCAACGCCGATTGTCCGTATGCAATCTGAATCATCAATGGGACTAAAAGCGGAATAGAACTGATCCCAAGTCTCGTTGCCAAATTTCCCAAAATCCCAACCCGGAAAGTCCGAACTTTAAAAAGATTCAATGGGAAAATTGGATTATTGTCAGTTTTTGCGTGTTTGTAATAAAAGTACAGCATCAGGAATCCTAAAGAAAAAATCAGCAAAACGGGTGTGATATTTTGGGCATTTCCTAATATTTCCAATGCGCTGGAAAGCAGTAAAGAAGCCAACGCAAAAATCAGAAATCCCTTCAAATCAAAATCGATGACAGGCGATTTGTAATTCGGCATATATTTTAAACTGAGAACAATCCCAAGAATCCCAATTGGAATATTAATCAAAAATATCCAATGCCAAGTCAGATAATCTACCATGTAACCCCCAACCAAAGGTCCCATTACCGGACCAATCAATGCCGGAATAATGGCAAAATTCATTGCTTTCAACAGTTCATTTTTATTAAATGCCCGAATCAATGCTAATTTTCCAACCGGCGTCATCAAACTACCGCCGACACCTTGGATCACTCTTGAAATTACAAGCTGGGTCAGATTCTGTGATAATGAGCAAAATAAAGAGCCCATTGAAAAAACCACCAAAGAAAGAATGAATATTTTCTTGGTCCCGAATTTGTCTGCCAAAAATCCGCTGACAGGCATAAACAAAGCCAAAGTCAAAACATAACTAATGATGGCATTTTGCATATCCAAAGGTGATTCCTGCAAATCTCTGGCAATGGAAGGCAGGGACGTATTCAGAATTGTGGAATCCAGCATCTGCATAAAAATCGCTGTTCCCAAAATCAGGGGAAGAAATTTTTTGACAGAATCGTTAGTTATATTTTCGCTCATATTTATCAAATAAAAAAGTCCGCCTGTTGCGGACCTAAATCTATACCAAAGGCTCTTGTTGACTCAAACAATGGAAACTTCCCAATCCCCAGATAATATCGGTAGAATCTATTCCAACCACGTCTCTATCTGGAAAACATTTTTGGATAATTTCCAACGCCAATTCGTCTTTATCACATCTGTAAGTCGGAACAATGACGGATTTGTTGGCGATGTAAAAATTAGCATAAGAAGCTGGCAACCTTTGTCCGTCACAGTAAACTGGGTCTGGCATTGGCAATTGGATGATGTTCAGTTTTTCGCCGTTCAGTAAAGTCATTTCTTGTAATTGACGAAGATTGGTTTGGAGAATTTCGTAATTATCGTCTTCCTGATTATCTTCGATTACTGTCAGAACTGTATTTTCATTGACAAAACGGATGGTGTCATCCACGTGCCCGTCTGTATCGTCGCCGATGATACCGTCATCTACCCAAAGGACTTGTTTTTGTCCGTAATATTTTTTCAAGAATTCTTCTACTTCTTCCTTCGACAAATGAGGATTTCTATTTTCATTAAGCAAACAAGATTTGGAAGTTAAAACCGTTCCAGCACCGTTGAACTCAACAGAACCGCCCTCCATGATAATTCCGGGATAGAGAACGGGAATTCCTTTTTCTTCAGCTATTTTGGTCGGAATCACATCATCCAAGTCGAATGGCGGATATTTTCCTCCCCATGCATTGAAGCCCCAATCCACAATAATTTTTTGAGGTTCTTCACCCTTTTTATTCACCAAAAATGCTGGTCCGTGATCTCTGCACCAGGCGTCATTGGTTTCATTAAAATAAAACTCAACTTTAGAAATATCTGCACCAGCTTTGGAAATATGTTCCATCGCGAATGCCTGCATTTCCTGGTCTTTTACATTGATGCAAACAAATTCGCCTTTTGTCAATTCAGCGATAAATTTGGCGTAAGCAGGATAAATCAAATCGATCCTTTCCGGCCACGATTCTTCTTTATGGGGCCAGGACAACCAGGTTGCTTCATGTTCTTCCCATTCTGCGGGGAAAGTATATCCATTTTCTAACGGATTAAAATCTTTATTTATAACCATTAATCCTCGTCAATAAAACGTTTTGTAATCGGTGAATAAGTTTCAATCCTTCTGTCTCTCAGGAATGGCCAGTGTTTTCTCATATAATCCGTTTGAGCAAGGTCAACTTCTGTCACAACGACTTCTTCTTTGTCATGAGAACCGAGATATAATAACTTTCCTTGAGCGTTGGTCACAAAACTTCCGCCCCAGAATTTCATCGCACCATCTTGCTCGAAGCCTACTCTATTCACAGAAACTACTGGGAGTCCATTGGCTACAGAGTGAGAACGTTGGATGGTTTGCCAAGCGTTGTATTGGTCTTGATTGGTTTCTTCGTCCTGAGTTGTGTCCCAGCCGATTGCTGTTGGATAGAACATAATATCTGCTCCCATCAAAGCGGTGATTCTGGAAGCTTCCGGATACCATTGATCCCAGCAGATGAGAACCCCAACTTTACCAAATTTCGTAGGGAAAACTTTGTAACCCAAATCACCTGGCGTAAAATAGAATTTCTCATAGAAAGCCGGATCATCCGGAATGTGCATTTTACGGTATTTACCAAGATAGGTTCCATCTGCATCGATAACTGCGGTTGTATTATGATAAAGTCCTTGCGCTCTTTTCTCGAATAACGAAGCGATGATGACCACGCCCAATTCTTTTGCAATTGGAGAAAGCGCATCTGTGGAAGGTCCGGGAATAGTTTCCGCCAGATCGAAGTTATCATAATCTTCTACATCACAGAAATACAATGAAGTGAAAAGCTCTTGCAAACAAACAATTTGTGCGCCTTTTGCAGCAGCTTCTTTTATTTTTTCTATGGCCTTGTCCAGGTTTTCTTGCTTGTCTGCCACGCAAGACATCTGAACTGTACCTATTTTTACTTTTGACATTCTCTAATAATTTTTACAAAAATACTAAGATTCTAGGGAATCAAAAATTCAACCAAAGAAATTGAGCTAATATTTCTAAAAATTAATTTGTTTATCTATAATTTCTATTCTTTAAAACTCTTAAATTACTATAGAAATTTTACCTTTGCACCAAATTAAAATGGTACAGAACTATGATGAATTATCACACCAGAAAATGGATCAAACCAGAAGACCTCAACCCAAATCATTCTCTTTTCGGAGGAAGATTGTTGCAGTGGATCGATGAAGAAGCGGCGCTCTATGCCATTATTCAGTTAGAAAACTCCAGGTCTGTCACTAAGTACATTTCTGAAATCAATTTTGTAAGTTCTGCCAAACAAGGTGACATTATCGAAATAGGAATAGAGGCAGTAGAATTTGGAAAAACTTCTTTGACTCTTCGTTGTGAAGTGAGAAATAAAATGACGCATCAGAAAATCATTACCATCGACAAATTGGTTTTCGTTGCTCTGGGGGAAGATGGATTGCCAAAACCACACGGAAAAACAACGATAGAATATGTGGAAGACAGACTGAATGTAAAAAATACTTCTTCAGAAAATCTATAAAAACATCCAAATAAACATAACGTCCCGAATGAATTTTCTGGACGTTTTTTTATTGTAATTGTTTTACGGATGAAGGGGATTTTGATGTTTTCTAAGCCAAGTATCTATTCCAGAATATAAAAACTTCCTATCAAAACTGATAGGAAGCATAAAGAAAATAATATAAACTTGATTGTGAGATCAATTCTTTTTAATAGCCATCATTCTGTATCAGATTAGGATTGGCCGTGATATCTGATGACGGAATAGGAAATATATTGAACTTGGCATCCACAGCTTTTCCAGCCTGAGCGTTTCCTTTCCAACTCCATAGATAATCTGCAGTTGTAAACTTATTGAAACGGATAAGATCTGTTCTCCTCAAAAGTTCCCAGGATAATTCTCTTGATCTTTCATCTAAAATGAAATTCAAATTCATATCTGAGAGGGAAACAGTGCCACTTCCATTATTGTAAGCTCTGTTTCTGATGGTATTCACATACTTTAGCGCATCGGAATTTTTTCCTAATCTAACATAAGCTTCAGCTGCTGCCAAATAAGCCTCAGAAAGTCGGAACATTGGAAAATCTGTATCCACATAAGCTGCATCAGAACCAGAAATGCCGTTCTTGTCTACATTCCTCCATTTTGTGAAAGCATAACCATCCTGGAAAGTCCCCGGAAGTGCCGCAATCTCTTTTTTATGTCCGATGTTGAAGAATAATGCCCTGCTGTCATTTTTTGTAAAAGCATTAGGATCTGTGGTCACGAAATTCTGATCTGCCAATTGGAATTTGTTAACAAATTCCGGACGAAGACGAATGTTGCCCCAGCCACCGGCAATACCCAATTTCAAATAATTGAGCATTGTTCCGCCCGTTTGGGCCAAAACAAAAAAAGTTGTTCCGCCATAAGTTTTTGATTGAATCCCGTCCAAATTCAATGACCAGATAATTTCTTGGGAAGTATGATTGTCTGCAAGGAAATTGTAAAGATATTTGGGAGCAAGACTATAATGACTTTGGATTACTTTTTCAGCATATTCTGCTGCTTTCGTCCATTGTGGAATGGTGGTGTAAACTTCAGCATTTAGATAAAGTCTTGACAATAGAAAATTGGCCGCCGTTTTATCCACTCTTCCATATTCGTTGGTATCGGGCAAGGTTGTTTCAATTTCTTTCAGTTCATTTTCTATGTAAGAATAAAGATCAGTTCTGGAAATTTGTTTAGGCAAAAACTGGGGATCTTGTTTATCTGCATCTGTCACGAAAGGAACTTTCCCATAAGTATCCAACAAGACCCAATAAGAATAAGCCCTCAAAAATCTGGCTTCCGCTCGGAAATATGCAACTTGCTGTTTGAAGTCTGCATCTGTATGACCTCTTTCCTGAAGTTTAGAATCGGTGGTCTGTCTTAAGAATTCATTAGAATATCCAATGATCTGATATAATCTGGCGTAATAACCATTTAGAATTGCGGTATTAGAATCCCAGGTATTGGTCGCCATTTGCCTTAGTCCATTGGTTTGAGAACCCATTATCGCCTCATCGGTCGTCAAAACCTGAACATAGAAAGCCAATCTGACAAATGAACTGTAACCTTCGTCAAAATTACTGATGTCCGGATCTCCTGTGGGGCCTTGCTGTCCACTAAGGCTTAATGCAGCGTAACATTTGGCCAAGACACCTTTGTAATTATCGGGATTGGAATAGACCTGTTCCGTGGTTACGATATTGGGATCGATTGGAACTGTATCCAGGTCATTTACACAAGAGCTGAATGTGAAAATAGAAAAAATAAGGATGATATATATGCGTTTCATAGCTGATTTATTTGAAGTTAACATTGAGTCCGAACAAGAAAGACCGTGGTCTGGAATACATATTATTATCAATTCCCAGATAAACCTCAGGATCTAGTCCGCTGTACTTGGTAATGACAAAAGCATTTTGAACAGAGAGGTTGACGCCTAGATCAAACTTTTCGCTAATTGTTTTGAAATTATGTCCCAGAGTGATATTGTCCATTCTGAAAAATGAAGCTTTTTCAAGAAAAAAATCTGAGTAAAGCTGCAGATTGTCAAAACCCTGATCTGCCGTATAACTTAGAATATTAGAATAAGTTCCGTTGCCTAAAGATGCTTTGGTCTTGTAATCTTTTGATTTGATATTATTATACACATAATTACCAAAATTAGCGTGGCCATTGAAACCAAGATACCAATTCTTATAACTCAGTTTGGAAGAGATTCCCATAAAAGATTTTGGCATTGGATTTTTATCTTTCACCAAGCCGCCTTTGTATTTCCCTTCGATAGGTTTTCCCGACTCATCATATTCCTGTTGGTACAAGTAAAAAGTATATGGAGAAAAACCTACAGAATGGGTCTGGATCGTTCCTGCTGTTGAACCTGAAACGTTTCCGATATTCACACCATAATTTGGACTGTCAACAAGCGTCAATTTTGTGATCTCGGATTTGTTAAAAGTAATGTTAGCATCCAAGCTCCATTGCCAGTCTGTGGTCTTAACAGGAATTGTATTTAATGAAATTTCCAATCCTTTATTTTCCATCGATCCAATGTTCGTAAAAATCATATTGGTCAAATTGGAACCTGCTGCTACGGAAATCTTATTCAACAGATCATCGGTGGTTCTTTTGTAAACCTCTACAGATCCGGAAATTCTGTTCTTTAAAATTCCGAAATCCAATCCGATATTGTAAGTTGAAGTGGTTTCCCATTTCAGATTCGGGTCATAACCATTTGGACGAATGGTTTGATAATATTGGTTTCCCAATTGATACAACGCATTGGACTGGCTGAACGTGTAAGTCTGCATCCATTCGTAATCTCCGCCAATATCCTGTTGTCCTGTTTTACCGTAGCTTAATCTCAATTTCAAATCAGAGAAAAAACCGCTTTCTTTTAAAAAGGCTTCTTCATTGATCTTCCAAGCAAAAGCAGCTGATGGGAAAAGGCCCCAATGGTTATCTTTTGAAAAACGGGAAGAACCATCATTTCTAAGCGTTCCCGTAAATAGATAGCGGTCTTTGAAAGTGTAGTTCAAGCGGCCATAAAATGAAACAAGATAATATTCTGATTTTGAAATGATATTTTGATAAACTTTATTTCCCGTAATGTTGGTCTGATCATCATCATAACTTTGCCAGAATTTTTGCCAGGAATAGCCTCCCATCAAATCAATCTTATGATCTGAAAGTGTTTTGGTGTAATTCGCATAAGCATCAAACTGATAATTATTTTTCTTCTGTTTGTAATTTTCCAATAAACCTTGCCCGTCATTCCCGATAGATGTCCATGACAAAGGCGCATTATCTGGAACATAAATATCGCCATCACTCTTCAAAATATCGAAACCAGAATTCAGATTCAATTTCAAATCCTCGAAACCGTGGATCTTGTAATCCAGCTGGATATTCCCGATTTGACGAATGACCTGAGATTTATCTTTCCTTAGATCAAGAACAGAAACGGGATTGGCACTTGCAATGGTGATGGGTTTTCCAGAAGCATCGTTCCAAATAAAATAACCCAGACCGTATTGTGATGAATTATCATAAACCGGACGGGTTGGATCAAAACCGACAGCCGAACTTGCGGGATTGGATATGAAATGATTATTCTCAATACTTGGTTTATAATTGATATTGATATTCAGATGCTTATCAAAAAACGAAGGATTGATAGCCAAACTTGCATTCATCCTTTCATAGGAATTTTTCCTGATGATCCCTTGCTGATCGGTATAACCCAAAGACAAACGAAATGGAATTTCTTTGACAGCTCCGGTCATACTGAAGTTCTGGTCATTGCTGACAGAGGTTCTATAGATCTCCTTTTGCCAGTCTGTATTTTCTGTTCCAAGTCCATTGATTATGGTATTGTTTCCTGCATAATAATCTTTGATAAAACTTCTATACTCATCTCCAGTTAAAACGTTCAACATTTTCGGGTTATAACTGACTTTTGTATTGGATGAATACTGAAATCTCGTCTTTTTACTTCCTTTTTTTGTTGTAATAATGATCACACCATTAGAAGCTCTCGAACCATAGATAGCTGTTGAAGATGCATCTTTCAAAACGGTATAAGTTTCGATATCATTCGGATTTATCATTCCCAGAATATTGCCGGAACCTGATGTTGAGGAGTTGTCTATGGCAATTCCATCAATAACGATCAATGGATCATTACTGGCCGATAAAGAAGAGCCTCCCCGGATCCTAATCGTAGAACCAGCTCCGGGAGCTCCGCCGGGAGAAATGATATTGACACCGGCAGCTTTCCCTGTCAATGCATCTTGGGCAGAAACCGGGCTTCCATTATTTTCACTATCGATCTTCACGGTTGTAAGAGAGCCTGTTGCATCTGATTTTTTGACCTTGCCGTATCCGATTATCACAACCTCATCAATCTTTTTTTCCTGTATTGTATCTTTCTGAATGGGAAATATTTCATTTTGAGCGATCTGTTGCTGCTTGATTTTTCTCAGGATCACCGTGTTGTTCTTGATCTCATACTGAATCGGATAATGGCTTTTGAGATAGTTCAGCGATGATTCTAAAGAAGAATAATTAATGCCATTTTCTTCCACAAAAACATCCTTGAAATCTGTACTGGAATACAGAAAAGGGATTTTCGAGGTTTTGCTGAGTTTATCAAATACTTTGGTAATGGAAACACGATTTTCGGTTTTAATAACAATCGGTTTTTCTTGTCCGGATCTCCCATATACAACAACGGGAAGTCCTGTAGTGGCCAATAATATTATTGATATTACTGTTTTTTTCATAAATTTGGGGATTAGCTTAGTTTAGACTTTAGCGAGTTTTTATAGTTAATATGCATCGATAACTGGAATTATCGGTGCTTTTTTATTTTATTTGTAATAGATTATCAGAAATTTTTTCAGCATCCAGATCGAAAGGATAACAAACAGCAGATAATACTTCATTCAAATCTCCCGAAAAAGAACCTTTTATCTTTTTATCAGCAAACTGTTTTGGATAAATAATCTTGACATTATAGACCTGTTCCAACTCTGCAATTATGTTCCCAAAATCTTCATCTTCAAAGGAAAAATTCCTTTTAACATTGATTGCCAAATAAGAATTGACTTCTTTCTGCAGATTTTGATTCCAGATTTCATTGGGTAACAGATAGGTAATTTTCCCTTTGTGATCGATCTTCACTTTACCTTCAAACAGTTCCACTTTTTGTTTCCCGTCGGTCTGGTCTAAGAAGAATTTGGTTCCCAAAACCTGTACTGTGAAATCTTTTGCATTGATCCTGAACGGTCTCGTTTTATCTTTTGCAATATCAAAAGTTGCTTTTCCTGTAAAAGTTATTTTACGGTCAGATTTTCCAAAGTCATCCGACATAACAATACCACTGTGAGGTTCCATAATAATGATACTACCATCCGGAAGAACCACTTTTTTTGTGTGATCCGCACTAGAATAAATTGGGGTCGGAACTGTCTCTACAGAAACCGAAGACGGCGGCGTGTAGAGGAAAACCCCGATTCCTGTGATTACAGCTGCTGCTGCAACCCAATATAGATTTTTTAATTTTCTAACTGGTTTTATCTTACGCTGAATCCCGGCTCTGATCCGCGCTTCTGTTTGCGAATCCATCTGCTGATTTTCTTGAGCAGTTTCTTCCCAGTTTCTTTTAAAATTCTCGTCTTCTGTGTGATTCATATTTAGTATTACGCAGGAATCTTAAATCGTCAACCTTTGGATTAAAGTTTTTTTTAAAAATTGATTCTATTTCAAAAAAATTGATTCAATTATTGTTGATAAACCGTCAAATTCTCAAGATAAACTTTCACATCCTTCCATTGGTAATAAGGAAAATTATTGGTTTTGATGGGTATATGGACTTCATTTTCATTGTGAAGAAATTTTACCAGAACGTCATCTTTCTTATTCTTGTAAAAGATGATCTGAAGATTGGCAGCCATTGGAGCAACATCATAAGTATTCCAAACTTTATATACTTCTCTAGGATTGATTTCTTCTGCGCCCATATTTTCAACATCCAGAAGAGCAAGCAATGGCGCAATGTTCCCGTCGTGTCCGAATCTGAGAGATGCTCCTTTTTTGTTATTTTCAATATAATCTTCCGCTTCTTTCAAAATATTTTTTACCAGCGGAATCGCATTATTTTTCACCAATCCATTACTCAAAGGCGATGCTGCATCATTAACATAAAATTGATAATTGATGGCTTGATAGATATTGAAATTTCTTCTTTCGTAAACAGATCATAGAATGAAATGTCAGTTTCAAGATTCTGCATATCGCTGGCGATCCAATAGAAAGATTCAACCACTTTTTCGGGATTTACGTTTTTGTAGATGTAATCGTCATTATTAAACAGGTTTTTGATAAATCTGTCCAAACGCAGCCCATCTTGCTTGAATTTTCTCTTCTCTTCCTGCCAAAAACTATCTTGACTTTTGAAATCTATGGATTCTTTGGTATGATGATTCAGATACTTCATATACTTATCCGAAGATTCTACACTGATCTGTAATTTTGGATTATTAGCTTTTAACTCATTGGTAAAATAAGCCATACTGATGATGCATCTTGGAACGACAGTAGATTTGGCGGTCACAATCGCATTACCTTCAAAGGCATGAGGATTATTTTTGAACATTCTTTGGGAAATCTGCTGATGTTGCAATCCTCCAAGCTCAGTTAAATCGCCATTGTGACCTTCAGCAATTATCCAAATTTTCTCAAGGCGTTGCAAGGCAGATTTTCCGTTTTCTGTTAAAGCATTCTTCTCATTGGCTTTTTTCAAAACATCCATCACACCAGAGAAATCTTTATCATTGATAAGCCATCTCGAGCCGTGGCGACCATAATGGCTTACGTAAAATTCCTGATAACCAGAGGGAATCGGCGTCAACTTCTTGGAAGGTTTTGGATATGCGTAGTAAACACCACCTGTTTTTGCTATGTCCGAGAAGATTTCTTCTTGTTTAGAAGTTTGTCCATGATAAAGAAAAGCAGCCGAAATTACGAGCAGGATAGAAAATGATTTTTTCATTATAACTTATTTTTTAGTCAGATTGATTTCTGTCTTACGTCTATTATTACGAAGAGATACCGAAATCGTCAACCCTAAAAAAGGTTTTTAATGAAAATCAATAATAGAAAAAATAGATTAATATTGGTTTTTAAAATATTAAGAACCTTGTTAACATGCTTGGCTACAGCATTTTTTGAAATACTACTTTCTTTGGCAATTTGGGAATAACTTAAACCATCAATTTTATGTTTAAGGAAAAAAGATTTGCTTTTTTCAGGTATAAGCTTTAGTATTTTTTCCGCTTGCTCAGAATATGATCTGAATTCTTCCTCATCATATTCCTCCTTTACAATACCGAGATGATTTTCCTCATTGAAATCTGAGAAAGACAATTTGTTTTTTCTGTAGAAGTTGGCAATTTCCTGCTTTGCGGTTTTAAAGACAATTGCTTCTTTATTTTTATCCAGAGAATCTCTGTGTTTCCAAAGATGAACAAAAATATCCTGTACAATATCCTCGATATCATCCTGTCCGTGAACATATTTTTTCACGAAAAAAAAGACCTGATTTTTGTAATCAGAATATAGTTTTTCAAATAAAGATTGCACTTTGGAAATATATTTTTAAGGTCGAATATATACGAAGCTTTCAAATATATCAAAAAAAACGAATTAGAATAATTAAAATTAAAACAATGATTACCAAACCATTATAACCAAACACAACTATTTACATTCACTAATATGCTGGTCTGTATACTATATTAAAATGCAGATAGACATTCTTGATTATAATTAGCGGTCAATTACAAAAGTACAGCTTGCCAACATTTTAAGGAGGCAGCAAATAGAAACCGGAAACTTTGATCTATGAATCATTACTATCTAAATAATCTTTAACAATTTCCAAAACGCCAAATTCATCATTGGAAGCAGCTTCAAAACTCGCGCTTTTTTTGACAGCAGGATGTGCATTTTCCATAGCGTAGGAATAATGTGCATTTTGCAGCATTTCGATATCATTCATATAATCACCAAACGCCATTGTCTCCTCTGGCAAGATATTCAAGGATTTTTGCAGCTTTTCCAAGGCAATGCCCTTGTTTATATTCTTATTCATCACGTCCAGCCAATATTGGCCGGATATAACTACTTCTAAATCATATTTTTCAAATTGTTTCAAAATCGGATACAGGTGTTTTTCCGACCCATCTGGGTGATAGACGGCAATTTTAAAAGTTGTATCATTTATAAATTCCGTCAAGTCATCTACTTTCTGATTACTAGCATAATATTGGCTGAAAAAACCAATGAACTCTTCATCATTAGTTTCATAATACGCTTTCTTCTTGGCAGAAAGAACAACTCTGGCTTTTGGTATTTCACGAACAGCCTGGATGATCTTGACTACAAGACCATGCTCCATCTCATCAGCAAAAAGCTCTTGGTTTTTATAAATCACATAACCTCCATTTTCTGCAATGAAACCTATCTCATTTTCTATGTCCCCAAAGTATTTTGTAATTCCCAGCATTTGTCTTCCGCTGGCTGGCACAAACAAAATCCCTCTTTCTTTAAGTCTCTGATATACTTTTGGAAAGTCCGGACTTACTTCGTAATTAGAATTAAGAAACGTCCCATCCATATCTGTCACTATCAATTTGATGTCTTTCATCATGTCAATATAGACAAAATTTTTAAAAGAAGTCTTGTTTCCAATTAAGTTTAAATTTCAGTTAACAAGACAAAATTAATATTAGTGATGGTTTCGATCTCAATTATGATGTCCCATATTCAATTTTATTTTCTCCAAATCTTCCAGTTCGTGCACAGGACGCTCTATATCATAAGGGATCGGTTGCTTTGAGAATGTCTGAAAATAAAGCAGACAAGCATCTTTCCACCAAACCGCATCTTTTGCCTGAATTTTCAATCTCGATTGAACAGATTTGAATCTCTCTTCATCGACATAAGTTTGTAACTGATCCCAAGTTTTTTGATAATTGCGGACATTTTTAACGCCTGTATCATATTTGAAACAAAGTTCTTCCCAAAGCGTTTTCCCATCTTTCATTTTGTAATCCCAAGGAACGTGATGGAACCAAAGAATTAGATTCTCAGGTGTCGTTTTGATGTTTTCGTAAGTTTCATTTAATGGTGGAAAATATAGAGAAACCGCATCACTTCCAGTCTTAGTTCTGTCAAAGCCTACTCCATTTGCATCTGCTTTGTGATAGTAAACAGGTGACCAATCGGGTCTTCCGTTTTTATAATCGCCCCAAGGTTCCGGACCATAGTGATGTCCTGAAGCAAAAATGTGATGAAGTCCCATAGGCATCATATAATCTACAGCCGTTTCTCGGGAAGACAACATCATTCCCTTTACAGGTTTTACAAAATCCTGATCATCTGTGAAAGTCATTTTTAGCCATTCATCTGCAATCTGTTCTGAAGATAAATCGTGATTCCACGCCAATCTTCCGAAAGCGTACCAATTCGCTTGTGCAAAGTGGTGACCTGTCCAATTTGTGTCTTCTCCAATATTAGCCACGGCAGAAATTGCAGTGACTTTATTTTTCATCAAAGTTCCATCTGTGATTTTTGCAATTGTAGAACCTTTACCAAATGAATAAGTATCGCTATCTAAATTTTCCTTGAATAATGGCGCTAAATAAACCAAATGATTCGAAAATCCAAGATACTCCTGCGTGATTTGAAATTCCACCATTTCGGGTGTTTTCTTCAAAGCTCCAAATAGCGGATTGAAAGCTTCTCTTGGCTGGAAATCTATCGGTCCATTTTTTATTTGAATAATCACATTATCCCGAAATTTTCCATCCAACGGAACGAACTCAAGATACGCTTGCTTTGCACGGTCTTCCTTGCTCGGACTGTAAACAAAAGCACGCCACATAATGATTCCGTCAAAAGGTTTCAATGCATCTGCCATCATATTCGCTCCTTCTGCGTGGGTTCTTCCGTAATCCTGCGGACCAGGCTGACCTTCCGAATTGGCTTTTACCAAAAAACCACCAAAGTCAGGAATTAATTTATAGATTTCTGATGCTTTTCCTTTCCACCAGTTTTGGACGTTTTTGTTGAGTGGGTCAGAATTTTCTAGTCCATCCAAAACTTTTGGCGAAGAGAAATTGACAGACAAATAGACCTTAATTCCATAAGGCCTGAAAATATCAGCCAAAACTTTTACTTTATCCAGATAATCTTTTCTAAGAATGTTCGGAGACGCATTCACATTATTAAGAACCACAGAATTGATTCCGATTGATGCATTGGCTCTTGCATATTCTTTGTATCGGGGCGAAATTTTGTCTGGCAAATCTTCCCATTTCCAAAGCGAATGTCCTGCATAACCACGCTCAATCGTTCCATCCAGATTATCCCAATGATTCAGGATTCTGACATCGTAAGAAGGTTTTTCTGTGATATTAAGATTTTCTAAACTTGAATTGGTTTCCTGAAGACGAAGAATGTGGTAAACACCGTACAACAGACCGATTTCCTTATTGGATGAAATGATAATTTTATCTGATGACGATCTGATTGTGTAACCGTCTTTCAGGTTTTTCAAAGTCTTATCGGTTCTTAATTCAACAGCTTTTCCTTGCCAAAAATTGGTTAATTCATTTTTAGCAATTTCGATGGTTGGATTATTTCCTTTTGAAATGATTTTATCCGCAGAAATTCCGTTTTTCACATTCGGGAAACGAAGCCATAATTGACTTCCATCTTCGGCGAACATTGAGAATGGAATTAATAAAAATATTACAATATAAGCTTTGAAATTTTGCATTTGAAATGGTTTTTGTCCGCGAGTTTCGTTTTCGGTTATACATTGAACCCTTTCGGGTTCGTTGGTTGATTTCATTCTGTTTTCCATAGGTTTTACCTACGGCTATTCATATTGAACCCTTCGGGTTCTGCAAAATTTAATCTAGGCCTTCGATGGTTTTGAAAGTTCCGTCTTCGTTGTATTCTAGTTCTACAACTTTCATACTTCTGAGCCACGTTTTTCCCTCACTCGGAACTGAATCGTGGAAGAACAGATACCATTTCCCTTTGAATTCTGCAATGCTGTGATGTGTCGTCCAGCCGACAACCGGCGTCAAAATCACACCTTGATAAGTAAACGGTCCGTAAGGATTATCGCCAATGGCGTAACACAAAAGATGGGAATCTCCAGTGGAATATGAGAAGTAATATTTGCCGTTGTACTTGTGCATCCAAGACGCTTCGAAGAATCTGTGAGGATTGCCGTGCAATAATTCGTCTCCGTTTTTATCCAAAATCAGTAAGTCTTTTGGTTCTTCTGCAAACTCCAGCATATTATCACTCAAAAGAGCAACTTTTGACGGAATTGCGGGTTCATCTTCATTAGGTAAAAGTGCAGATTCCAGAGCTTTGTTGTTTCTGTAACGCTGTAATTGTCCGCCCCAGATTCCTCCGAAATACATATAATGTTTGCCTTCATCCTCCAAAATACAAGGATCGATGCTGTAACTTCCCAACATCGGATGTTTTTCCGGAACGAAAGGTCCCGAAGGTTTATCGCTTATAGCAACTCCAATTCTGAAAATATCATTCTTATCTTTCAAAGGATAATACATATAATATTTGCCGTCTTTATGTGCTACATCACAATCCCACAACTGGCGACCAGCCCACGGAATATCTTTTACAGACAGTACAACGCCGTGGTCTGTAACTTCTCCATTTTCTATATCATCCAGAGAAAAAACGTGATAATCATTCATATCGAAATGGTCGCCGTTGTCATTCTCCTCTATTCCACTTTCTCTGTCGTGAGATGGATAAATATAAATTTTACCTTCGAAAACATGAACAGATGGATCTGCCATATAATCTTTCGGGAAAAGGTATTTTGCTTTGTTCATTTAATTTAGATTTTTAGATGATAGACTGATAGATAATAGAACTTAAAATTATTTTTTCTCAGCTAGTTTGATAATTTTTTCAACGACTGGTTTTGCTTCACATTTACGGTCAAAAAACAATGCGTAATCAGTTCTTCCTTTTACAGGATAATCATTTTTCCATGATTGAGAATCTGTAACGCCCCACAATGTCACTCGGCGGATCTTATCTTTATGCTTCAAAAACAGACGGAAGAAATCAGCATATCGATCTTCCCATTTTTCCTCAACATCTTTTGGGAGACCATTCACGTAAGGATTTATTTCTTTGTCATAGGCATAAGTATCTGCAACGTTGGCTCCGGACTGGCCTTTCGGAACAGGTAATGCGCTGATATCCAATTCTGTGATATTAATCTTAACACCAGATGATGCATATTTTACAATCGCATTTTCATATTCCGCCATGGTTGGACCTTCCATTGCAACGTGAGCCTGCATTCCTACGCCATCGATTCGGATTCCGCGAGACTTAAGATTCTTAACCATTTTGATGATGGTTTCTATTTTCTTCGGATACCATTCGTTGTAATCATTGTAATACAATTCGGCGTTTGGGTCTGCTTCCTGAGTATATTTGAAGGCTAAAGGAATGAACTCTTCGCCTAAAATTTCGTAAAACTTAGATTTTCTGTAAGAACCATCTTCCATAATGGCTTCATTCACAACATCCCAGCCTTTTACTTTGCCTTTGTATCTTGTAACGATGGTGTGAATATGATTTTTCATTCTTTGTTTAAGGACTTCTGCAGAAACATCTTTTCCATTCTTATCCGTAAAAAACCAAGACGATAATTGGGAGTGCCAGATCAAAGTGTGCCCAATCGTGAACATTTTATATTTTTCTCCCAAAGCCACAAATCTATCCGCATCATCAAAGAAAAACTCGCCTTCTCTCGGTTGAATATGCATAGATTTCATACAGTTTTCTGCAACGATGGAATTAAATTGATTCTTAACAATGTCATTAGATTTTTTGTCAGCTTCATAAATCTCTGACAAACCTAACGCTGCACCGATGAAAAAATCGTCTTTGTATGCTGATTTTAATGTTAATGACTTTTCTTGCTGACCAAAAACGCTATTCGAGATAGTCAAAACCACGAAGCTTAGGGAAATTATTAATTGTTTCATATGTAGATTTTTATTGATTTTTTAAAGGCCATATGTAATCGCACCATGTTGATTGAGGTTTGCAGTTTCCAATTATGGCGATTTCATATTCAATTATTTTTTTCTTCTTTCTGCTAAATCTTTTTCGATTTGTATTTCCATTTTTTTATCAATCTTGTAAAAGAAAAGCAATCCACAAGCTGTAAAAAATGTGATTGCAGGGAAAATGCTAACCAGCATTTTTGCGCCTGCTGCAACCGTTTCCGGCTGAATGATATTTTCTGTTCCTTCAGATGAGATATATCCATATTTTCCAATGATAAAAGCAACTAAAGAACTTCCGATACTCAATCCGACTTTCAGTCCGACCATCATTGCCGAGAAGATGATTGCAGTCGCTCTTCTATTGTTTTTCCATTCAGAATAATCGGCCACGTCGGCAATCATCGCCCACAAAATCGGTGTTCCGATTCCGTAAAAGAAACCGTGTAAAATCTGAGAGGTGAACATTAATCCAACTGATTTTGATGGATAGAAAATAAACAATGCGATAAAAACTGTGGAAATAAATAATGACGTCATAAAAACATCACGCTTGCCAAATCTATCAGCCAGTTTTTTTGAGAAAATAATCCCCGTAATCATCATAATAATCCCGCCCGCATTGAATAATCCGAAGCCAGCAGATTTAACATCTTCACCAAAGAAATTCATTCCAATAGAACTGAAAAATCCTGTAATTGGAGAAATGAAATTCTTGAGCGATGTTTCGTCCACATAATTATTAAAATAATAAACATACGAACCACCTTTCATTGCCAATGTGATGAAAATCAAAGTTGTAACACATAATGTAATGACCCAAGGTTTATTTTGAAATAGGTCTTTGAGGTCGGCTTTCAAGCTGGATTCCTGTTCCGGTTTTGGAATCACTCTTTCTTTGGTTGTGAAAAAAGTGATCAATAACATTACAGAACCAATGATTGCGAGCCAGGTCATTACACTTTCTATTCCGACTGCTTTGTCCCCATTTCCGACAGATAAAATAATCGGCAACATAAAAACCTGAACGAAGAATTGGGCAAACATTACCGCTACAAAACGATAAGACGAGATGCTGTTTCTCTCTTTCATATCGCCCGTAATCACACCACTCAATGCTGAATAAGGTAAATTATTAGCCGAATAAAGCAGCAATAATAAGGTGTAAGTTGCAGCTGCGTAGATCATTTTTCCTTTGTAAGAAAAATCTGGCGTGCTGAATGCAAATAAAGCAGCAACACCCAAAGGAATCGCGGTAAACAAAATCCACGGACGAAATTTCCCATATTTGGTTCTCGTTCGATCTGCCAAAGCGCCGATGACCGGATTGAAACCAAAACCAGCGACCAAACCAACCACGAGTGTAATGACAGAAGCGTCTTCCGCCTTCAGTCCGTAGATATCGGTGTAGAAATACGCCAGATAAGTTACCAAAGTCTGGAAAACCAGATTGGCAGCAAGATCGCCGAGACTATAACCTACTTTTTCTATTACTGATATTTTTTGTGCGTTATTATCCATTTTAAAATTATAAATTCTATTAAATTAAATTTTTATTCTGTGGTAAAAGGCGATGCAGAAAGACCTGTTCTATTTCTGAGATTCCCGTATGGATTGTCTGCCCAATCGTATCTTACAGCTGTTGGGTTGATAATTTCATCATTCCAAACGATGATTTTGTTTCCTTCTATTTTGGCTTTTGCCCATTTGTAAATTCCGGATTTATCTTTGATTGCAAAACCTTTTAAATCTGAAACTTGTGCAAAATCATCAGTTCCTTTTTTGAAAGAAAGAATGATTTTGTTTCCATCGGTTTTCATTGATTCGTAAACTGGTCCGTCAGCGATTATATTTTTGTCTTGAAACTTCAAAGCTTGTAAAGCCAATCTGTCTCCAACTGTTTTCTTGTTCAAAGGATGAATGTCATTCCATTCACCAACATCTATCGTTACAGCAAGTGCTGTATTTGGGACTTTTAAAGAAACCTGACGTTGCTGTTCTCTCAGTTCTGCCCATTTGCTTTCGACAGGCTGATTCTTGGCTTCCATAAAATTGGCAAGCTGAACTATGAAAAACGGTAGATTTTTTTCTCCCCATTTGGAACGCCAATCCGCAATCATTGTAGAAAGTAAATCAGAATATTCTTGCGGTTTTTTTGTGTTGCTTTCTCCCTGATACCAGATTGCGCCTTTAATATTATAATTAATCAAAGGGTTAATCATCGCATTATAAAGTCCCGTCGGTTTCCAACGAATGAAAGTTTGTCCAGGCGCCATTTTTTCCATTTTGGCTCCGATTTTATATTTCCATTCGCCTTCTAAAGAAATTTTTTGGCCATCGATTTCCAGATGATATGGTTTGTCCGCAATGAATTCTCCTTTTCCGCTTCCGTTAATCACTCTTACGATAATCATGTTTTTCCCTTCCTTCAAAATCCCTTTCGGAACGTCATACCAACGTGGCGGATATTCATAAGTAACATTGCCTACTTTTACACCATTGATGTAAGTTTCATCAGCATCTTTTATTCTTCCCAAATTCAAAAAAGCAGATTTGTCAGCTTGATTTTTAGTTAGAATAATTTCTTTTCTGAACCAAACAGAACCTTCAAAGCTTCCTTCTTTGTCTTCCCAAGAACCAGGAACACTCATCGTTTTCCAATCGGAATCGTTAACATCAAACTTTTCCCAATGTTGATTGAATCCAATATCACTTTGGTCTAATTCTTCGTACCAAGCTTTGCTTAATGTTTGTTCATTAGATTCTGTAGATTTTATCAAATCATCATTTTTCCATTTTTCCGCTTCATCCAGATATTCAGGATATTTTTTCAGAGAATTGGTATCCATCCAAGCTTGAACAGGCGAACCGCCTAAACTTGCGTGAATAATTCCAATTGCAACATTATTTTTTTGATTCAATTCTTTAGCAAAGAAATAGGCAACTGCTGAAAAATTGATAATGGTTTGAGGATTTGTAATTTCCCATTTTCCACTTTCCAAATCATCTTGTAGCGCTTTGAAATTATATTTTTGTGGAACAGTGAAAAATCTAATATTTGGATTGTTGGCATTTTTAATGTCGTCCTCGTAAAGCGGTTTCACTCTTCGCATTGGAAGTTCCATATTGGATTGTCCTGAAGCCAGCCAAACATCGCCAATCATAATATCTTTCAACGTAATTTCGTTAATTGTCATTACATAAGGACCTCCAGCATTGATTTTAGGAAGATTAATTTTCCAATCGCCTTTATTATCTGCCACCGCAGAATATTTTTTATTTAGAAACTGAACATTGATTTTTTCACTCGGGTCAGCTTTTCCCCAAATTTTGATATTCTGATTTCTCTGCAAAACCATCCCATCAGAAACTAAAGCTGGCAATTTCACTTTAGCAAAAAATAAATTTCCTGCAAAAAGTAAAAAACCAAAAAGTAAAACCGATTTGAATATTCTAATATCTTTCATCTCCGAATATTATTTATATTCATAAAGTTTAACGTGCAGAATCTGGAAATCATCCACACCTATTCTTACGTGTCTGCCTTGATGGGTTTGGTCGCCATTCAGTCTTCTGATATATTTGAAGTTTCCATTTTCATCCAGACCAATTTCGTCCACAGGTCCAATTCCTGCACGAGCACCGCCATTCCAAACAGACTGCGTTTTTTCTTTTCCACCTTGAGCCGCAAATCCATCTTCTCCCAAATCTTTTGCCTGAATCACTTTTTTCTCGCTCTCCTTTTCAAATTCTACTACGATTCCGCTTCCTGCAACGATGTATTCGTCTTTTGCAATTCGTAATATCAATCCACCTCCTTCAGGCCAAATGCTTCCATCTTTGGAACGTGGGTCCCAAGGCAATGAGAAATAATGTCTTGCTGTGATTTTCAAATCATCGTAATTGATGATTCTCTCTGAACTTTTTTGGTCGAATAACAATCCTTTTGAAGCGCCTTGTCCCTGATATTTAGTCAACAAAGGCATCAATTGTTTTAATTTTGAATACGCATCTGACAATCGTTTGCTTCCCACTTCAGAATTATTTTCTATAGAGAATGGGCTGTAACCAATCGCATCGTGTTCGCCGAAAGCATAAAAAGCTTGTACTCCATTGTTTTGAGTCATTTTGATTTCCGGAACAAATAACGGATTGTTATGAAGTCTGTACTTTGCTGACCAAGATGCGAAATCTCCATCGTACAAATCGGGAGCAAGAATATCGATACTTGGTGCTGATGCGTGCCAAATATCAATCAAATGTGCCAATGGTCCTCCCGCAGGATATTCTCCGGGCTGGCGGTTACGGCTGTTCATCGCCGCATTGATATACAATGGAAGATTGTGAATGGAACGTGCTGTTTTTGCTAATTTCTCAACATATAAACCATAAGAATACGCAGTAAATAATTCATCTGTATATAAATCATCTCCGAATATTTCCTGCCAATTTCCTTTAGTTTTAAAACCTAGTTTTCCCCATTTTTCAGATAAAGAAGGATGAAGGTCTTTCTTATTTTTAACTAAGAACTTAATCAAAGTCTCAGGAACTTGCGCATTGAAAACAGCGTTTGCTTCTTTGGAATAATCGCGAGCACCTTCCAACATCCCAATCTCGTTTTCCACCTGAACCATAATGACAGTTTTGTCTTGGTCAACTTTGACAATGTGTTTAATCAATTCTCCAAAAATCTTGTTATCGGCTTTCAGAACATTATCGGAAAAAGAGCTTGCAATTTCCAAAGGTTTTCCTGCTTTGGAGTAAGCTCTTGGATATTTTTTATAATCCTGCTTGAACCAAAGCGGCGCATAACAAGACATTGAGTTTTTGTAAGATCCAAACCAAAGAAAAACAACTTTTAAATTATTTTTTTCCGCCTGATCAATAGATTTATCAATCAAACTGAAATCATATTTTCCTTCCTCAGACTCTATCAAATCCCAATAGACTGGAACCAAAACCGTATTAAGTCCCATCTTCTGAAGCTTCGGGAAATCTCTCTCAATATCCTGAAAAGATGAAGCCGAGGAATTACCCAATTCTCCTCCCAAAATCAGGAAAGGTTTTTTGTCCACCATCAGTTGTGTGGCTGTTCCTTTTTTCTGCAAATAGGGAATTTCTTGCGCCTTCAGAAAAAATGAAGTTGCAATACTTAAAAGAATAAAACTTTTACTCAAATTCATACGAGAGTTTTTTGAACGTTCTTAATCTTGATCTTATAATTAATAATCTTATTTTTCTTACTTCAATTATTGAAAAATTGCTCATTTATCTCCTCTTTATTAATAAGTATTAATTCTACATTTCTAAAATAAAAGAAAGTATCTATATACAAAACATTTTTGCGACAGTATAAGAATCAACGGGCAAAAACAAGTTTTAAGAAGTCTCAAAAAAATACATTTAGACCCCTACCTTATCATAAAAAATAAGATTATTAAAATATAGGAAAATCAATAGAAAAAATCGGGATTGTTTTCCTACAAATAGATTAAAAGAAATACTATTTTTGTGAGAATTTCATAGAAGTTGACTTATCGTATTTTAAAAGATATCCCTCACTAGAACTTAATTATGAAAAGACCAATGATTCAGATCGAAACTTTAACACAATTTTAACATTAAGTTCATTTAGAATTAATCTTATTTAGATGTTTATTGCTGAAATATATCAGGTTTGAATTACTAAAAAACACCATCAAAACTGATGATTCAGAATAATTCTTTAAAACAATTCTAAAAATGAAAGAAATGATCTATTAATCTCAAATCAATTCCAAAAATAAGGATTCCAAAAGTGACATCCTTATTTTTATATTTACTAGTCATATTTACCAAAACTTAACATAGATCGCGGTTAAGAAAAGAAGCGTAACTACAATTAAAACCAAAGTTCTAGGGTCAACCTTGAACATCGATCTGTCTATATCAAACGCTTTTGGATTGATTTTCGGACCAGCAAGGCTTATCAAAATCATCACAGCAACAGTGATAAAAAATGACCAACCCATATTGATCAAAAACGGAATTTCTGTAATCGTATTGACAACCCCATTTTCCAATTTCTCATATGTGAATGCCGTGTAAAGCCAAGTTTCTTTCCCGAAAACATCCACCGCAAAGTTGTTGAAGAAAATGGCCAATAAAAATCCCAGAACCACACCAACCAAAGCCGCAGCTCCTGTGGTACGTTTCCAAAACATCCCCAAAAGGAACATTGCAAAAACGCCGGGGCTGATAAATCCTGTATATTTTTGAATAAATGTAAATCCACCTTCGCCACCAATTCCCAAAACATCTGTCCACGTAAAAGCCAATGCCACAAACATTGCAATGATAATCGCCCAACGTCCCGTTCGTACCAGTTGGATTTCTGTGGCATCGGTCTTAAAATATTTTTTATAAATATCCAATGTGAAAATCGTGGAAATACTGTTGACTTTTCCAGCTAACGAAGCGACAATCGCCGCAGTAAGTGCAGCAACGGCAAGCCCTTTCAAACCGGATGGTAAAAATCCTAATATTGCTGAATAGGCTCCATCTTTAATCCCATTGAAACCTTCCAAATGACCTTCCTTATGCAAAACATATGCAGCAATTCCCGGAAGCATTACGATGATCGGCATAAATAATTTTAGAAATCCAGCGAATAAAATTCCGGTTCTGGCTGTTTTCAAATCTGCACCCAGAGCACGTTGCGTAATGTACTGGTTACAACCCCAATAATTCAAATGAACAATCCACTGACCAGCAAAATACATCGCCAAACCTGGTAACACCACATATTTCTGAACACTCAGATTTTCTGGCATTGCCAAAGTGGTTGTCGTCATTGTAGGTTTGTCCAGGATTAATTTGAAATGTTCAGGCGCTTGACCCAGCAAAGTATTGAAACCCGTCCAAGCGTTGCCAATCGCAGCGCCATTGATCCTTTGATCCACAATTTGCAAAGCCATATAAACTGTTGCAAAACCACCGATAATCAAGACTGCGACTTGGATCACATCAGTATATCCGATCACCTTCATCCCACCGAGACCAATGATCAAAGCCATCAACAACAAACCGATCATTATGACGTGGAGATTCTCACCACCCAACAAAGTGTCTATCGCCAACGCGCCCAAATATAGAATGGAAGTAAGATTTACAATTACATACAAAAACAGCCAGAACACCGCCATAATAATTGAAACCGACTTATTGTAACGCCTTTCCAAGAACTGAGGCATTGTGTAAATCTTATTTTTGAGATAAATTGGAATTAACCAAATCGCAATAATGATAAGCGCAATCGCCGCAATCCACTCGTAAGCCGCAACAGCAATTCCGACAAAAAAACCTTCGCCACTCATCCCGATGAATTGCTCGGCGGAGATGTTAGAAGCAATCAAACTGGCTCCAATTGCCCACCAAGTCAGCGACCCTTCTGCAAGGAAATAATCCTGGCTACCTGTTGCCACCGATTTTTTCCTGTTGTAAATCCAAATTCCATAACCTGCGACTACGATGAAGTAAATCAAGAAAATGACAATATCAATGGTTGCTAGATTTCCCATAACTAATTTTTAACTGAAAATTTGTAAATCGTTTTTGAATCATATTTTTCTCCCGGTTTCAACATTGTTGATGGGAAATTTGGTTGGTTTGGAGAATCTGGAAAATGCTGAGTTTCCAAACAAAATCCGGTTCGCCTTTCACTTTTTCCGCCAGTTTTGGTTTCAAATTTTCCATCGAGGAAATTGCCGGAATAGAATTGAACACCTGGTTCGGTTGTCAGAACTTCCATCATTCTACCAGATTTTGGATGATGAACTTTGGCGGTGTTTCTAAGTCCATTTCCATTCAAAATATAATTGTGGTCGTAGCCTTTTCCAAGTTCTAATTGCTCATCATCAGCATTAATATCTTTTCCAATCGTTTTAGAAACCGTAAAGTCAAAAGGCGAATTCTCTACATTTTTAAATTCACCAATCGGAATCATTTTGGAATTAACAGGAAGAAATTGATTGGCGTTAATCTGCAATTCGTGGTCTGTAATTTCTTTGGTAAAATCTCCCGAAAGATTGAAATATGAATGTTGCGTCAGATTGACAATTGTCGGTTTATCGGTTTCAGCTTCGTAAGAGATTTCCAAAGCACCATCATCCGTTAAAGTATAAAAAACTGTAATGTTTAGATTTCCTGGAAAACCTTCTTCGCAGTCTGGACTTGTATAAGTTAATTTTAAAGTTGGAAATTCTGCGTCATCTAAAATTTCAATATTCCAAAACTTAGTGTGAAAACCATTTTTCCCACCGTGAAGATTATTAGAATTATCGTTTTGATTGACTTGATACGATTTTCCATCCAACTCAAAATTTCCATTCGCAATTCGGTTTCCGTATCTTCCGATGATGGCTCCAAAATAGTACGGATTTCCATTGAAATAATCTTCCGGTTTTGTGTAACCTAAAACCACATCCTCGTACTTTCCATTCCTGTCCGGAGCCGTAAGAGAAGTGATGATTCCGCCAAAATTGATGACTTCCAACTTCATCCCATTTTTGTTGGTCAAAGTATATTTTTTGATAAGTTCTCCATGCGCAGTTTCGCCGAAATCCGAGACTTCAATTTCTTTCATTAATCTAAAATTTTACTAATTTACAAAATCACTTTCCGGTGCACCGAGATAAGAATCTTTCAAACCGCCGGTATTGATCAAAATCTTTTCCAAAACAATCCCGGCATCCAAAACTCGGTAACGCAAAGTATGTTTTCCAGTTTTTGAAATCTGATGTTTTGTTTTTGATTTGATGATATGCTCCGACTGCCATTGTCCCAATTCTCCTAGATAATGTCCATTGAAATTGATGATTTGTGGTTTCTCATTATCAAAAGAAATCTCATAACGGAGACCTTTATTTGAATTAAAATTCAACGTTGGCGCTAATAATAACTGAACTTCAAATTCTCCTGTGGAAGCGAAATCGATTTCATATTCAAGCCACACATTTTCATTCTGTTTAAGAGAAATATTTTGAGGAAAAGTGGTAATTCCAGACAATGTTTTTCCAAAATCAGGAATGACTTTCCATTCCATTTTATCTGAATTATTTTGACGTGAAAAATGCTCTGCTTCGATGGAAACGTAACCGTCTTTTTCTTTGAAGATTTTGCTTTTTGAAACTTCATTTTCTTTTAAATGAATCAGTTCTGGCAATATATTCTTATCGGGTTGTTGCCAGTTGTCGTAACCAATTCTGGTCTGGTCCATCATGTGTTGCCATTTTCCACCAGAGATTTCGTTGTTATATTTGTTTTGAAGAATCGAATCATATTCAAAATTCTGTTTTGCTTTATTCGCAAAATCGTTGCCTCCGATGTCTTTCTTGGAAGCTAACTGATGATTTTTCGCCACATTAAAATACAATTCATACAAATTACTGCAAGCATCAATCGGATACAAAACCAATTGGAAATAAGTGTCTTTGTACTCTTTTGGAATCTCATTGTAAAGCCTGTTTGCATCCAAAGATAACTTTCGATAATCATTTACAACCGTCTCAAATTCATTATAATTTTCGAGGCTGTAAGTTTTGCTGTCCAAAGTTTCCGGCGTCACTCTTCTATTGTACTTTGCGTAGAGATTTATCATCCTTGCAATTTCTTTAGAATACTTTTCTCCAAACTGTTCAGAAGCCCAATTTTCCGTGTATTCTAAAAGATTATTTTCATTGAATTGTTTTGGATTCCAAGCCATTTCCATAAAGAAACTGATCGGGAATTCCATCGGTTTCAAATCGCCGACATTTACGACCCAAATTTTATCAACTCTATGGTCGTACGTCAGATTCATCTGTTCCCAAACTCTTTGGATTGGGCTGATGTTTATCCATTTGGAATTTCTAGGTCCGCCAACATAATCAAAGTGATAATACATCCCGTAACCGCCTTTGTGCAAAGGTTTTGACAAATCCGGAAGTTTGCGGACATTGCCCCAATTGTCATCACAAAACAGCAAGGTCACATCATCCGGAACCCGCATTCCTTTGTCATAATAATCCTGAACTTCTTTGTACAAAGCCCAAACCTGTGGTGTTTTACCGGCATTTTTACCAGTCACTTTTCCGATAATATTTCTCTGATTTTTGACAATATTTTCAAGAAGTGAAATATTAGTTCCCTCGCCCATTGCTTCATCGCCATCGCCACGCATCCCGACTGTAACGAGCTTTTCCCAATTTTTGGAACGCACTATTCCTGTTGTCCAGAATTCATCCAAAACTTTTTGATTTTTAGAATAATCCCATACATTCGGCAGATCATTTTTCTTGATGTATCGCCTCCAATCCTGCTGTGCCAAAGCCATCGGCTCGTGATGTGATGTTCCCATCACGATTCCCATTTCGTTGGCCAAAATTCCGTTTTGTGGGTCGTCGTCATAGAAAGCACTTCCCCACATTGCCGGCCAGAGATAATTGCCTTTGAGCCTCAAAATCAATTCAAAAACTTTCTCATAGAATTTGGAATTGAAACCGCCAAAAGTCGCTCTTGCCCAGCTCCCAAGCGAAGGTTCTTCATCGTTCAGGAAAATTCCGCGGTATTCTACGGCTGGCTCGTTGTCTGTGTAAATTCCTTTTTTGAAGTACAGATTTTCGGATTTTTTGACCGGAACATCTGCCCAATAATGCCACGGCGAAACCCCGATTTGCTTTGAAAATTCATAGATTCCATAGATTGTTCCACGTTTGTCGCTTCCTGCAATCACGATAACATCTGAAATTCCATTGAAATCTTTTATATTTTGAATAAGATATTTTTCTCGTTTCCCTTTTAAATCTTTCTCGTTCAGTTTTTTCTGTTTGATTAATTCATCAATAATCGAATTGGTTCCGATGGTTCCGATGATGATTAAAGGCGATTGTGAAGTTGAAATCTGATTAATGACAATCGGAGTTTCGCCTGTTACTTTTTGAAAATCAGTTTGAAGATTGTTTAAAGCTCTCAGAATTCCTTTGTCAATGGATTGATTTGTGAAAATTGAAAGTTTCGTTGATTTCTCTTTGATAATCAGAGCATCAGAACTTTTTTCTGTGGTGATGAAAGGCTCAGTTGCTTTTACATTAATGAAAAAGGAAAATATCATTAAAGATAAAAAAAACTTCAAATAATTTATTTTAATTAATTGATCCATAATTATTTAAAATTTAATATCATTATCGGAAGTTGCATATAATCCAATCAAACTTCCGGTAAATCCGCCTGCAACATCGGTTGATAAAATATCGCCAGACACTTTTCCGCCAAGATTTTTAAAGTTTTTCCCATCCAAAGAATAATTGAACTGATAATCATCTGCCACCGCAGAAACCTGAAGATGAATGTTTTTCGAAAGTGAAATCTTCTCGCTAGAAATTATTGTAGAATATCCTTTTTCCGTACGTTCCAAAACAATGTAGAAATCTTTGTCCTTCTTTGTAATCCCAAAAACATAATTGAAATTTTCACTTTGATAGCAGGTTATTCCAGCTAATTCTTTTTCAGTTTTGGGTTTAAAATCCAAAGAAACTGTAGTTTCCGAAGATGCGTGTTGCTGTCTGTGGAACAATGCTGAAATTGGCGCTTTCGCCTTGATATTCGTAGAAAAAGGATTGATTTTGATGCCGTTTTTAGTTTGAGAAATAAAACTTTCCCGTGGACCACGCATTGCCACCCATCTGTAATCCAATTGAGTTTTTTTCAAATCATCATTGAAAATGAAATTACCATTCGGAAAAAATCCTTTTTCGTTGGTTTGATTTTTTACGCCATTTGGCATTTTCAATTTTGGTTTCATTGGTACCAAACCGTTTTGAAAAACGGGATAAGTTCCGCTCCAATCTACAGGCAAAATGAAGGTTTCACGTCCCGTTGTCACTCGATTTTTTTCGTTTGGACGAATGGCTAAAAATACACCGTAATACTTGCCATCAGGCGTTTCCACCAAATCGGCGTGGCCCGCCCAATCCACTTTGTCTTTTCTGTCTTTTGGGAAATATCTTTGGGTTAAAATCGGATTGTTTCCAGCTGGAACAAATGGTCCTTTTGGAGAATCTGACATAAAAATCACTTCGCTGTGATTACCTCCAGTTCCGCCTTCTGCGCACATCAGGAAATATTTTTCGTCTTTTTTGTACAAATGCGGACCTTCTATCCAAATCGGTTTTTGAGTGATGTCCACGCCTCCATTAACGATAATTTTGTCTGAACCTGCGACCACTTGATCTTTCTCCAAATCGTAATCCCAGATTTTGATCACTCTGTGTCCGCTGTATTGCTCAGTTCCTTTTGTTGGCGCATCGTTGTGAACGATATAGGCTTTTCCATCATCATCAAAGAAAATGGAAGGGTCGATTCCGTCGAAGTTAAGTTTTTGAACTTCGCTCCAGCCTTGTTTCGGGTCTTTTGTTTTCACGACCATATTCCCGATTCCGCTCGCAATCTGCGTGGTAACCATATAAAAAGTGTCGTTGTACTTATTATATTTGATGTCGGGAGCGTAGATTCCTTCTGAGAATCCGGCTTTATCAACTTTCAGTTGCGAAGGTCGGTCCAAAACGTGACCAATCTGTTTCCAGTTTACCAAATCATTAGAATGAAAGATCGGAACGCCGGGAAACATTGCAAAGGAAGAATTGACCAAATAATAATCGTTTCCTTTTCTCGTGATACTCGGGTCCGGATAACAGCCTTGAAGAATCGGAGAATAAAATTCTCCTTCTTTCAGAGGATTTTCTGAGTAGATCTTATCGTTTCCTTTGTACCTAAAATCTGAAAATGTCTGTGCAGAAAATTGAGAGATTGTCAATAATAGAGTTGCAGTGAGTGTGTTTCTATTGATTTTAAAATTGAGATTCATTGGATTCTGTTTCATTATTTCACTTTTGATAGATTTATAAATAGCTGATGGCAATTCGCTTTTTGCTATTGGCCTTCAATTCAACACTTTAAAAAACATATGATTAAAATTGATAAGTCAGATTGAGGAAAGTCACTTTAAAAACAAGACCTTAATTGAAATTAAAATCAAGGCCCTGCTTACTGTATAAAGAAAATAATACTCAATTTCAAACGCCACTAAACGCACTGAAACCACCATCAACAGGAATCAAAGCACCTGTGATAAAACTTGCAGCGTCTGAACAGAGAAACTGAACGGTTCCATTAAGTTCTTCCACTTTGCCAAATCTCTGCATTGGTGTTTTGGCAATTACTTTTTTGCTTCGGTCTGTCAAAGATCCATCCGGATTGATGAGAATCGCGCGGTTTTGATCGCCGATGAAAAAGCCTGGTGCAACAGCATTCACACGGATTTTGTCTCCAAATTTAAGCGCTAAATCTGTCGCCAGCCATTGGGTAAAATTGGTAATAGCAGACTTTGCCGCCGCATAACCTCCAACTCTTGTAATAGCAGAATAAGCCGCCATAGAAGAAATGTTGATAATGCTTCCACTTCCCTGTTCTGCCATTGCTTTTCCGAAAACAAAGCTCGGGTAAACCGTTCCGTTGATGTTCAAATCTGTGACCTCATCCCAACCTTTCATATTCATATCGAAAAAAGACTGGTCTGGAGCAAGTGTTGCCGAAGGAATATTTCCGCCAGCGATATTCAGTAAAATATCGATTTTGCCATATTTTTCAATAATTAGTTTTGAAGCATTTTCGAGATTTTCGATGTTCATAATATTGGCCTCGATGGCTAATGCATCGCCTCCAGATTCTGTGAGTTCTTTGATGCGCGAATCCAAAGTTGCCTGATTCCGACCAATTGCCACTACTTTTGCGCCAGCTTCGATGAAACTTTTGGCCAGGCTTCCGCCGAGAACGCCTGAAGCTCCTGTGATGACCGCGACTTTTCCTTTTATGCTGAATATTTCGTTCATTTTTTATGAGTGATGGTTGAGAAATGATGATATTGAACCTTCGGGTTCGGTTTTGTTTTGTTTGCAATGTTCCATAGGTTTCACCTACGGTTATTCATATTGGATCCTTTGTTTATTTGTAATTGACAGCAGCCATTACACCTTCGATTTGACCTAGGGCGAGCATTCTTCCTAAAAATGAATAGCCTGGATTATAACCTTTATCAATATCATCTGTCAAAAGACGACCGTGATCAACACGCATTGGCAAAGCTGGATTTTCTTTTTCTAAAATTCGGACAACCTCAACGATTTTTCCTCTGCCTTCCAAATGTCCGGCTTCTATGAAATCTCCATTTTCGAAAACATTGGTACTTCTGAGATGGACAAATTTAGTTCTTGACGCATATTTCCGAGCCAACTTTGGGACGTCGTTTTGAAGTCCTGCGCTGAGAGATCCTGTACAAAAAGTCAGTCCGTTGTGTGGATCATCTACAGCATTTAGGAGCCAATCGATGTCATCTTCGTTTGTTACGATTCTTGGTAAACCTAACAATGAAAATGGTGGATCGTCCGGATGAACGCACATTTGGATGTCGTATTGTTTACAAACGGGCATTATTTTTTCGAGGAAATATTTCATATTCTGGCGGAGCTGATCTTTATCGATTCCGTCATATAAAGCCAAAAGATTTTTGAAAATGGCCACCGGATTTTGGTCGCCTTCCTTGATATTTCCATTGACGAAACCTTGGGTTTTAACAATGATCGAATCAATCAAATCGTTCTTTTCGTCTTCGGTAATTGTTTGTTTCAATTCTTCTACTTTGGTAAGAATTTCGGAAGTATAATCTTTTTCCGCATCTTGTCTTTCTAAGATATGAATCTCGAAATAAGCAAATTTTGCTTTATCAAAATACAAAGATGACGAACCATCTGCCCATTGAAAATAAAGGTCTGTCCTTGCCCAGTCCAAAACTGGCATAAAGTTGTAGCATACAGTTGTAACGCCTGCTTTTCCTAAATTCTCTAGGCTTGTAATATAATTATCAATTAAAGTGTCTCTGTTTTCGCCAGCGTATTTGATAGCTTCACTTACAGGGAGACTTTCTACAACAGACCAACGAAGTCCGAAACTTTCTATGTAATTTTTATATTCATTGATGGCTTCCAAAGGCCAAACTTCTCCGTTCGAAATATCGTGAAGTGCCGAAACAATTCCTTCTACTCCGATTTGACGAAGCATATCTAATTTGATTTTATCTTTTTTACCGAACCAGCGCCAAGTTTTCTCCATAATTACTTTTTTAATTATCATTAAACAAAGCAGGCGTAATAGTTACACCTACTTTGTCCTTGATTGATATGAATGTGAAAATTTATAATTAATATCCTGGATTTTGGTAAGCTGCCAATTCACCAGCACTTAACTCAATTGATTCCATTTGTCCCTGAGGAATTGGTCTTAAGTATAAATAGTTTGGAATAGTTCTGTTATATGTTTTTGGTGTATGATCTTTTAAATCTATACCACCAATTGTATAAGACTTAGCCAAATCTGCCCAAGTTTGAGTTCTTACCAGATCAAACCATCTGTACCCTTCTCCATAATATTCTCTGGATCTTTCTGCCAAAATGTATTCAATTGTAATAGATGCCGGTGTAGCAGCAATCATTGCAGCACTATTGTCTTCAACTTTTGAGACATTTCCATTGTTACTCCATCTCCATTTTCCAGCTCTGGCTCTGATAACATTAATCAGATCTCTTGCACTAGTTGTTCCCGTAGCTCCTTTCACGGCTGCTTCTGCTGCCACAAAATACAATTCGGAGAATTTAGCAATTGGGAAAGGGCGAGTAATACCTCCATTTGGCTGACCCAGTCCATTTCCGTTATCTGTTCTGTATGTTCCAATTTTCCAAAGATTAGGATAAGCATATCTGTTAATTCCACTTGGTGCAATTACAAAATCTGCTCTTCCTGGTAATACGCCAGCTCCTACATTACTTTTGTAAACAGAGTTAGAATAATCGATAGCTGAATTATCTTCATCAATAAATGAAAGAATTGCACTCCCAACTTGAACAGGTAATCCATTGGCCCCATATAATGTAGCTGTAGAAATCCCCGCTTTATTCCAATTTGATCTGAAAGTGGTAACAAAAGTTCCATCATATCTAGAATCATTCACTTTATCAGCAAAAGTATTCTTAACCACTTCGATAGTTGGTGCCATACATTTCCAGGGTCTTCCGTAAGCTTGGGCAGCTTCTCTTTGTACAGTTCTTACAGGAGTTCCTGTCCATTGAGGTGTTGGAGAACTTTCTAAGAATGTGTAGTCCCAAGTTGTCATCCAAGCGGCAAAATTCCCAGGAGAGGCTCCTGTGTTGTAAGAATGGCTAGATCCATCATAATACTCACTAGACTCTGTGTGATCTGCATATAAAAGCATTTCTTTGTGACGATCATTTTGAGCTAGATTGACATCGTAATAAGTTGGTTGAAGCGCATATCCTCCAGGGTTATTAATACCATCTAATGCGATGTTATAAGCATTTTGGAAATACCATTGTGCAGTTTGCCCATTCGGGTCCGTTCTAGATACTTCAGGATAAGTTGGGATATTTTTTGGGTTCTGTAACCACCATCCGTAAGTTAAATATGCCTTTGCAAGGTATAATCTAGCGACTGTCTTGGTAACACCTCCTGTTACACGTGGTGTAACTGGAAGATCTTCAATAGCCTTTATAAGATCGGGAAATATCGCTTTTGTATAAACTTCGGAAACAGTGTTGCGCTTAGAGCCTCTGTATGTACTAATATTAAATGCTAATTCACCCGAACCAAGATCCAAAGGAACACCTCCGAAAGTCTGAACCAAATTGAAATACATAAATCCTCTGAAAAATCTGGCTTCTGCGATCAGACCGCTAGAGATATTAAATTGACTACCTTTTTCTATAACACCGTTTGAAGTGTTAATAGATTTGAAAGCATTATTCCATAAAACATCAGATCGGCTACTTGCCGGTGTCAATTGTCCCACACCAGAGAGATCCATATCCTTGTAGTTACCATCGCCTGCGTGTCCGTATGTATACTCGTCTGTTCCTGTTTCTGTAGCATTTAGCCAATAACCATTTCCATAGATATTTCTAAGGTTTGCGTACATAAATGTAATTCCACCTAAAACACCCTCTTCAGTTTCAAAATATGATGATGTGTAAGTTGCACGCGGTACTTCTTCTAATAAGTCTGAACAGCTTGATAAAACTAATGTAGCCAAAACCGCTTTGATTGCTGTATTTATTCTTAATTTTTTCATTTTGAATAATTTTTAGAATGTTAAGTTAAGACCAATCATATAATTACGTATAGATGGTGTGTTGGTTCCAATTGTAAGAAATCTGCTTTTATAAACATCATTAACTGCTTGGTTTTCGTTTCCTAAAGAGTTGGTTTCCGGGTCCATTCCCGACTCGTCATGATATGGGGAGAAAAATACAAAAGGATTAGTCACTGTCGCATACACCCGAAGTTTTGTAATGCCTGCTTTTTTGAATATTTCTTGATCAAAATTATAACCCAAAGTAATTGTTCTGATCTTAAGGTAGGAAGCATCGAACAATGCTAGTGTGCTTCCATATTTTGGATTATTATTACTTATTAATCCATTAGGTTTTGGATATCTAACATTAGGATTTTCCTCAGTCCAATAGTCTACATCTACGTTATTTCTTCTACCGCTTAACATGTTCAGATATCCTGTGTTTCCATATAATGTACTGATAAGAACGCCTCCACTTTTGAAAGCCCCGACAAGACCTAAATCCCAATTTTTATAAGCCAATCTTGTATTGAAACCTCCTACAAAATCTGGATCAGTATTGATAATTTGTCTATCTGCAGGTCCTATTGCTCTTACTGGCGTACCATCAGCATTGTATCCTCCTGTATAAAGAACTTTTATCATACCCACATTTCCTCCAGGTTCTAGTTTATCTAAATTAGGATCACCATTTTGCCAAAGACCTTCATACTGATAATCAAATATCGAGTTAATAGAATGTCCTACAAACCACCAATTGGTTTCATCTCTGGTAGCTCCTGAGGCTAATGAAGTGATCTTATTTTTGTTAGCAGATAAGTTAAATCCTAAATCCCAGCTAAAATCCTGACCATTGATAATGTTTCCATTTAAAGACAATTCAAAACCTTTGTTCTGAGTAGATCCTACATTCGAAAGTATGACATCTGCTCCCGAGGTTGGTGGTAGTCTTAAATCCAAAAGCAAATCTTTCGTATTGGTGACATAATATTCAAAAGTACCGGTAATTCTGTTATTCAATAAACCGAAGTCTACCCCGTAGTTGAATGTTTCAGAATACTCCCATCCCAATTTAGGATTTGGTAATCTATTGACATAATACCCCATTGCATAATCATTCCCAAAATTATATGGCGTTGTAGCTAATTGTCCTAAAGTGGTGTAAGGACTTACTGCTTGATTTGCCGTTCCTCCGTACCCAAATCGTAATTTCAACTGATTGATATATTTTGAATCTTTTAGGAATGACTCATTAGCAACATTCCAACCTGCAGAGAAAGCATTATAGATATGCCATTGATATCCTGGAGATAATACAGAAGAGCCATCTCCCCTAATAGTTGCAGAGAACATATATCGTCCATCATACTCATACATTACACGCCCCATCCAAGACCTCAGTCCTTTAACCATATATCCCTGATTAGCAGGGTTTATTGTGATCTCGCCTTCCGCTTGTCCTAAATTATAGAACTGAAAAGCATCTGTGGGGATATCTCTTGCGGTGATGTAAGAACTGTTAAACTTACTTTGCTCCTGAGATTGTAGTGCAACAACATTTACTTTATGTTTATCTGCAAAGGTTCTATCAAAAGTTAAGATGTTCTCATTCACCCAGTGTGTTGTGAGAGAATTACCAATTGATGCAGTGGAAAGATTATTAGGCTCTGAACTAAATACACCCTCTCCAGTATACGATCCAGTATTGGTTGTTTTAAAGTTCAAACCGACATTTGACCTTAATTTAAGTCCTTTGATCCATGGAATATTAAACTCGCCGAAGAAATTGTTGTATGAACTGAAAGCTATTGATCTGTCAACCCAAGAATCCCCAAGTCTATCAATACTTGCTTTTGTAACAATGTATTGAGTATCGGCAGACATTATTACACGCTCTTTCAGTGTTCCATCTGGATTATAAGGGTTAGAAATAGGAGTATTGCTTAATGCATTATAAATACCCAAATTAGAACCTTTGTTCACTGTATAAGCATTGTTGGATGACATTCCTATTTTGAAATATTTCCCTAATTCCTGATCTAAACTTCCTCTAAAATTAAGTCTTTCAAAACCTTGTCCCGGTAAAACAGATTTTTCGTTATAATAGCTGAATCCGAAGTTATAGGATCCTTTTTCTGTACCTCCAGAAATCCCAACATCGTGATTGGTTGTAATCCCTTTTTTGTAAAGCAAATCCTGCCAATCTGTATTAACATCGTTGGACTCATCCACTCCAGGCTGAACAAAAAGATTTGCATCCGCACGAAGTTTGATAAATTTCTCAGAACTCATCATTGGATACTTCGAAAATATCTCAGAAAGACCAGTAAAGGTATTATATGAAAAAGTAGCTTTCTGTCTCTTTCTACCAGCTTTTGAAGTAATCAAAATAACCCCATTAGCACCACGGGAACCATAGATTGCCGTTGCAGAGGCATCTTTCAAGATATCCAAACTTTGGATGTCATTTGGACTTATGTCCGCTAATGATCCAGGAAAAGGAATCCCGTCTAATACAATCAAAGGATCATTGTTTCCTGTAAGAGAACGCGTCCCTCTGATACGTATTTGCATTGGAGCTCCAGGTTTACTGGACGTTTGAGAAATATCTACACCGGCAGCTCTACCCTGCAAAGCCTGGCTAATATTAGATGAAGGAACCTCCCTCATCACATCGCCTTTTACAGATACTACGGATCCTGTTACAGACTCTTTTCTCTGCTTACCGTATCCAATGACTACAACTTCTTCTATCCTTTTTTCACTACCTGCGACAGTATCGTTTGTAGTTTGTGAATAAACAAGACCTGAAGGCAATAAAGCCATTGCAAAGAATATTGCAGCTTTATTATGTTTGGTAAAATTAAATTTATTCATATATTATTTGTTTGAGTGTTAATAAAAACCAATGTACTAGATGTACATATTCACGATAGCTTCGAACAGTTCCTGCTTGCCGCTTTTCGGTTGAGGTTCTCCTGATTCGTGCGCTATTTTTTGAAGATCTTCCAATGATAATTTTCCCTCTTCAAAGGCTTTCCCATTTCCACTATCAAAAGATGAATAACGTTCTGTTCTCAATTTTTTATAATCTGATTTTTCCAAAATATCTGCTGCTACCAACAATCCTTTTGCAAAAACATCCATTCCCGAAACGTGCGAGATAAACAGATCTTCCGCATCGATAGAATTTCTTCTGATCTTCGCATCGAAGTTTACGCCTCCTGTTCCCAATCCTCCACTTGGGATGATCGCTAACCAAGCTTGTGCTAGGTCATAATAATCAATCGGGAACTGATCCGTATCCCAACCATTTTGATTATCACCACGATTGGCATCTATACTTCCCAACATTCCTGCATCTACAGCTGCCTGCAGATCGTGCTCGAATGTATGGCCAGCCAATGTTGCGTGGTTAACTTCAAGATTCAGTTTAAAATCTTTATCAAGACCATAATGCCTTAAGAATCCGATCACTGTTTCTGCATCGTAATCATACTGATGTTTGGTTGGTTCCATAGGTTTTGGTTCAATTAAGAAATTACCCGTAAACCCTTGACTTCTTGCATAATCACGAGAAATTGTAAGGAACTTGGCCAAATGCTCTTTCTCACGTTTCATGTCGGTGTTCAAAAGACTCATATAACCTTCTCTTCCGCCCCAGAAAACATAATTTTCTCCACCAAGTGCTATTGTTGCATCAATAGAATTCTTAACCTGAGTTCCGGCGCAAGCCAAAACATCGAAGTTTGGATTGGTAGAAGCTCCGTTCATATATCTCTCGTGAGAGAAAACATTTGCAGTTCCCCAAAGAAGTTTGATACCTGAAGCGGCTTGTTTTTCTTTAGCATATTCTACAATTTGCTGAAGATTGCTTTCATAATCTTTCCAGTTATCTGCAGGATCTACGAGGTCTACATCGTGGAAACAGTAATATCCGAAGCCCATTTTGGTCATAAATTCGAAGCCAGCATCCATTTTATATTTTGCTCTGGAAACAGCATCATTTCCAATATTCCAAGGATGATGGATCGTAGGTCCGCCAAATGGATCGCTTCCGTCCGCACACAACGTATGCCACCAAGCCATCGCGAAACGCATCCACTCCTTCATAGGTTTTCCAATCACTACCCTGTCTGCATCATAATAGCGAAATGCCAATGGATTTCTGCTTTCTTTCCCTTCGAATTTAATTTGTTCAACACCTGGAAAAAACTCTTTAGTTCCTGTTAAAATGCTCATAATTCTTTGTTTATATATATTTTATTAATTTAAAATTGGACATAGAAATAGCTGTCTTACTGATTTTTTTGTTCATCAATAAGCTAAAAGTGACTTCTATTTAGTTGGATTTATATGATTTGTCTCAAGTAATTATCCCATCTGTGGTAGGCTTCCAGATATTGTTCTCTTTTCTCGTATTCTGGCTCTATCACCGCGATCTTTTCTAATGATGCAAAGGCCTCTTTGGAATCTGCATAAAATCCGATGCCCATTCCGGCAGCTCTTGCAGCGCCAACTGCTCCATCTGTATCATAAAGTTCTATCGTAACATTGCTCACACTGGCTAATGTCTGGCGGAAAATAGAACTCAAAAACATATTGGCATTTCCAGCTTTTACGACTTGGATATCCATTCCCATATTTCTCATAATGTTCATTCCGTATTCGTAGGAGAAAACAATTCCCTCTTGTGCAGCACGGAGAATATCACCTTTGGAATGAATGTTAAAATTGATACCTTGGATCGAGCACTCTGTTTCTTTATTCTCCAAAACCCTTTCTGCGCCGTTACCGAATGGAATGACACTCAATCCCTTGGATCCAATTGGAGAAAGTGATGCCAAATCATTCATATCGCCGTATGACGATAATGATGTGGCGAAGTTATGTTTCAGCCAAGAATTAAGAATTCCTGTTCCGTTGATGCATAGTAAAACGCCTAATCTCGTTTGCTCTTCAGTATGATTCACGTGAGCAAAGGTGTTGACCCTTGATAATTTATCATGATCCAACTTATCCAAAACGCCATAAACCACACCTGATGTTCCTGCCGTGGAAGCAATTTCCCCCGGATCGAAAACATTGAGGGAGAGTGCATTGTTTGGCTGATCTCCAGCTCTGTAGGAAATTGGGGTTCCTTCTTTTAACCCTAATTCTTTAGCCGCTTCTGCAGAAACTGTAGCCTGAACTCCGAATGTTGGAACAATCTCCGGGAAAAAATTTTTCGGAATTCCGTAATAATTAACAACATCTTCCGAGATACAATTGTTTTTGAAATCCCAAAATATGCCTTCTGACAAACCTTCTACAGTGATTCCTATTTCTCCGGAAAGCATCATTGCGATGTAATCTCCGGGCAACATTATCTTATCGATTTTCTCAAAAAGTTCTGGTTCATTTTCCTTTACCCAAGCCAACTTTGAAGCTGTAAAATTTCCTGGTGAATTCAAAAGATGAGACAAACATTTTTCTTTACCGATGGCTTTGAATGCCTTTTCGCCATAAGGAACAGCTCTGCTGTCACACCAAATAATCGAAGGACGAAGGATGTTCTGGTCTTTATCTACCAATATCAATCCGTGCATTTGCCAGGTGATTCCTATTGCTTTTATATCCTCTGCATCTATCCCGGAATGGTGGATCACTGCTTCATGGGCCAATTTCAGATTAGTCCACCAATCAGAAGGATTCTGCTCTGCCCATCCAGGATGAATGGCAGAAATTTTCATCTCTTTTTTAGGAGAAAAATCTGAGGCGATAACTTTGCCGCTAGAAGCTTCCATCAGGCAAACCTTTACGGAAGAACTGCCAATATCATATCCGAGTAAATACATTTAAAAAAAAGATTATTTAATTAATTTGTTATTGTTTTTTTTATAAATTTTGGCATCGAACCTGTAATATCGTGCAGCTCTGTGTGCCACATTGGTTTCAATTTCATCCAATTGTACAATATAATTGAAGGAAGAAATTTTCTTATGAAAATTTTTGATATCGATATTTCTCTCGCTCAATGCATTGTACAATTGATAAAGTTGTCTGATGGTAAATTTCTTCGGCAACAATTCGAAGATAATAGAGAAATCTGATTCTATCCACTTTCTGATTTCTACCAATGATTCTTTGATGATCTGATTGTGGTCAAAAGGTAATGCAGGCAATTGGTCTATCGGGCACCAATCAACCGTATCATATTTTGCACTGTTGATCTTGTGATCTATTTTACAAAGCGATAGGTAAGCTACAGTAATGATTCTATCGATATTATGTTTGTACTCTTCTCCCATCCACTGGATATCGTGCTTGTTGCTGGCACGCATTGGATCGGCAAAACATTTGAATTGCTTGAGCACCATTTTCTTGATTCCCGTTAACTCGTGCAAAACCCTCTCTGCAGCATCATCTACATCTTCATCGCTCAAGATCAAACTTCCCGGCAGTTTTTTCTGCTTGTCTGTTGGCATATCATCAAGATATCTTTGAGCCAATAAAATATTAAGCCTGTTATCATGGTCGAAACCAAAAACAACACAGTCTACAGAAACATAAGTATGAATAAAATTGAAATTCATCATCTAGTTAACATTTACGTAACATTACAAATATAAAAATAGAATCGAAATAAAAAAATATTTTTTCATTATTCATTGCTTATCAATAGCTTACATATCTTTTTTTTATGATAAGAATTACATACAAATTATGATAAGCTTATCATTAATCAAATGATATTAAAATATTTTACATACATAAACAGGAATTAAAATCAGTAAAATGAGAATGATGATTCAGAAAAAAAAACAAATAATATCTATGATAAGAATCATTATAAAAAACATCGTTATTTTTCACAAAAATTATCAAAAACACCCATTACTTTATCAAAAAGTTATGATTTGAGACACCGTTTTTTAACTTTTTTTGACAGCTATTTTGAAAATTTGAGAAATCAAGAACAGTTTAAATCATTTTAGATAATGATATATTATCTTCTAATCGATTTTATTTTGATGATATAATTGTTCTAAAAAACACTGAGCTCTCCAATATCTTGAAAGTCATTATTAATAGACCAATTACATCTATCAAGATAAAAGACCTACTAAATAATTAGCAGGTCTTTATAAATCAAGATAATTTTTAAACGGTGTTGCTTATATGCCGAGCCACTTTTCCTATGCGAGGGGAAAGGCCAAAAGATGAGTTTTGGTTCATAGAAAGCCGGAGCAATTCTTTGTTAATACATCAATTAACTTTAACGGTCATCAGCTCTTCTTTTATAACCTCGATGACCAAAGAATTCAATTTTTTATTGATTCTTTTTTGCTCTTCTTTTTCTATGATTATGAAAGTGTTAGGGAAATCCTTTTCAAAATCCTCCAAAATATCCTTTGAAAAAAGACCAATCACTTTTCCAATCATTTTTGGTTCGAATTCACCAATCTTGCTCACAACGTTATTCAATCTGTTTGCAGTTGCATATTTTTGGATTTCATCCCAGATATTCTGAGCGTTTTCGCTGAAAAGAACTTCTTTTTGAGTTGGTCTGTCTTTTCTAACCATTTTAGATTTCTCGGTCCATTTTCCATTTTTATTTTTCAAAATGACTCTTGAACCGTTTCCAAAATATTTGGTTTTCAAAGTTTTGACAATCGTTCCTTCGCACATATTATTCTCGATTTCAGGCAATCCCAACCAAGCCGGAATCTTAGAATCGAAATCATTCGGGAATTTCAAAGCTTCCTCCAAAGTTCCCTGAAACAAGATTTTCGCATAGAAAAATCCGGTTTCATCGAAAATTTTGTTGACCAAATCCGTATCCAAATAAGTAGTTCCATTCAACTTGATATCGAATGCATAAAATTCATTGTAAGGAGAATATTCTACACCTTTCTGAACTTTTATCGCCTCTTTTACAGGCTCTGTTTCTTTGTGTTTGTAACCTCCACCGAACAATTCGCCGTAGATAACTAAAGTTTCAGCATTCGGATAAATTGTTTTTACTTTTTGGAAAACGTCCATTACATTCTTTCTGTAACGTTCCAAAATCTGATGTGCATTGTAGAATTTCTCATCATCCTCGATGAAAGCAGTTCTTTTTGCGATTTTAATTTCCTTTCCATCGGTAAAGAAAGAGAAATTAGCACCGTGAACTTTCTCCTGCACAATGAAGATTTCTTTTCCAAAACCCTGCAATTTGATTTGGTCAATCACACGGGTTTGGTAAGCGTTTTCTATAGAGTTATATGTTTTAAAAATCATTTTTTTAGTTTTTAAGTTTATATTTAATTAAACCATCATATCAGCACAATTGGAACTTGCAAATGCAAAAGGTTTTGCCTTAAAAGTGTAACCCATTCCCAAAATATATCCCATTGCGTCTTTCAAAGCGACATTGGATTTGAAATCTGGGTCTGTATTGATATCGGCATGAACTTCCATTTCCACATCATAAGTTTCCAAAATAGAACAGATGGCGTAAGCGATTTCTACAGATTTGTTGACCTCGTTCAGCATTCGTTCTTTGATACTGATTGTTTGAAATTCTCTTTGTTTTCTGATAAATGTAAACGCTCCTTTTCCCTCACGGATAACAACGACTGCCGTTGCATAACTGATTGCATCGCCGTAAACGTGGGAATCCGAACCCACACAAACTTTCAGCCGGTGTCCGTTGGCCTGTTCGCGGATGATGGCTTCTTCTACCAATGTTGTGATAGAGTTTTGGAAAATCTTCCCAGTCATATTGTGCCATAGTTGTTGTTGCGTTTCCATTGTTTCTACATTTTTTGAATTTGTTTTGTTTAATTATTAAAATTGAAGTAATGTGTTTCCACAAAATTGTACGGAGAGAGGGAGTCGAACCCTCAATTTCTTGAGCCTAAATCAAGTGCGTCTGCCAGTTCCGCCATCTCCGCAGGTTTTGGTTTGTAAGTAATTTTTTCAATTTACTTTGACCATTTAAAAAAATTGCTGACTCATCAGGACTCGAACCTGAACAACAAGAGTCAAAGTCTTGTATGCTGACCAATTACACTATGAATCAATGTGAAGAAAAACAAAGCCTGTCTTTGATTTTTGGTTTGATATATGAACTTCTGCGCTCGACAAACTTTTCTTTTCTTCGGAACTAATCTCATTTTAGTTATTTGAGATGGCTATGGGATTGTTCATAACCTTTTATTTTTTTATTTGAATTTACGAATGCTTCACATTTCGAACCCACTCAGTTTTCACAACGGTGTTGCAGACCGCCCCGACTCTCCCACTTCGGCGAACCATCAGGTTTATAAATGATAATTGATGAATGATAATCGATTTCTCATTTTTTAATTTCGAGTTAAGAAAAAGTCCGTCTATTGTAATTTGTGTTTTGTATAAAGAACTCCTGCTCTTGACAAACCTTTTCTTTCTCTCTTTGAAACAATTAACATTAATTAATTGCACTCCATAAGGGAATCGAACCCTTGTTCTCTGCTCGAAAGGCAGACGTCCTAGCCGTTAGACGAATGGAGCAATTGTCTGGAAAATAGGATTCGAACCTATGACCTCCCGCGTCCAAGGCGGGTAAACAACCACCGTTATCTTTCCAGTTTTCAGATTCACTTCAAAATTCTTTTCCGAGAGACAGTCGAAGCCCAATTTTTTCCGTGAATCTTTTGTAATCTCAGAAAGAGTCGAACTTTCAACCTTCGACGTATCAGGTCGATGCTCTAACCAATTGAGCTATGAGATTTTATTTGGGTTTCTCCGGGGATCGAACCCTGTTCTCCGGTGCCACAAACCGACGCTTTACCAAATAAGCTAAAGAAACCATAAAAAAAAGCGCCTCTTTTTGGGAGGCGCTCTATATTTTTTCACGTGTCAGTTCATTAGCTGACCCATTTATATAAGCACCTTTTATCTAAAAATTCACTATCAAGAATACATACCAATCCTTTCGGCTCTTGTCCGTGCAGTTTTGAATATTGATTAGCTATATGATGTAATTGTTTCATTATATTCTTGTTGTTTTAAAAATGTCTTTTTTGAAAGATTGAAAACGTGTTGCTTTCAATTTTCGGTTGCAAAGTAAATATGAATTTTTCGAATCCGCAAATTTATTTTTAAATTAAATAATTGATTATCAGTTAATTATATTTCAAATTAAAAATAGAAAAATCCTGTCCGTAATATTTTACAGATATCAATTTTACCTAAATGACTGTCTCTCATTGGTTTGCCTATCACGTCTTATTTTCTAATTAATTGTTCATTGTTGATTAAATTATTTTCACTTTTATGGTTATTTTTTTTCATTCTAAATAATTTCGACCTTAAAAACACAAAAAACGCCCCGATTACCGAGGCGTTTCTGTAGTATTTTGATTCAATTTTTACGGGTTTACAGTAAATAATTTTCAAAGCAAGCACATTTCGCCTCATTCCACATTGTCCATTCGTATCCAAATAGTCCCTTTGGTGAAGGGCTATCGCATAGATTTACACTGATATGTGCTCTTTGTATTGTCATAATTTTTCTGGGGCAAAGATAAATGTTATTCTTTAAAACATCTTAATTTCTTTTTTTTCCCAGTGAATGAGTTGTATCAAACTAAGCCATTTTAGAGGAAAGAAGTATCAGATCAAAGTGTAAATTAACAGAGGTAAATAAGAATAAATGGGGCTGAATAAGTAATATAAAGTAATTCACAACCAAATTAAATCGTTGTAAAAATGTGGGAAGATAATTCGGTAAGATGTTAAGAATGCATTCGTTTGCAATTGGTATCATTTTCAAATTTATAACAGGAGATTTTCAATAAATAAAATTATCTTCATCTTATAGAAAATTCATATGAATCTCGCTAATTATTATTCTCTAATCATTCTTCCACCGGATGAAGTCATTGCTCTTGTTGGTAAACTCAAATTGAGATTGCATACAGAATCTGGAAAAGGATATTCTAGTCGCAAATCTATGGCACATATTACAATTCAAGAATTTTGGGCAACAGAAAATCAGCTTAAAAAAATAATTTTGAAGCTGATCAAAATAGCACGAGAAGAGAAAGGTTTCGCTGCTGTATTTGATGAAGTCTTCTGTTCTGAACAAACTGCATTTTTCACACCCGATGATATTAGTAAAGGAGGTTTTAAAAGATTATTGGAAAGAATAAGGACTCAGGTTAAAGGAAAATGTAAAAGCAATGCTCACATAAGCATTGGCCGAAAACTCTCATCTGAACAGTTGGAAATATCTCGGAAGATTTTTTCTACTGAGACACTTGAGTTTAATTGCAACAGAATTGCCTTGAGAAAATTTAATGATAAAACAAAACAGTTTGAAGTTGTTCAGACTTTTTCATTTTTAGGAGAAGAAAGTTCTGAAAAACAACTGACATTATGGTAATTATACCTATAAATTAATCATTTACAATACTCCTGATCCGTCACAGGCAACAGCCAAACCACCGCTTCCTTATCACTGTTTCCAATAGCCAGATGAGAAAAATGGCTGTCAATACTTGCACCGTGCCAGTGCTCAACATTGGGTTGACATTTGATGACGTCGCCTTTTCTTAGAATTTTCTTAGCCTGTCCTCTTTCCTGATAATAGCCTACGCCATCCGTCACCAACAAAATCTGTCCTCCCGGATGTTTATGCCAGCGGTTTCTTGCGCCCGGTTCGAAAGTGACATTGCCAACGGTTATTGGATTTTCAGGATCATTGTTTACCAACATTTTTAGATAAGCTGTGCCTGTAAAATTTTCGTTCTTTACTTTTTCGCCTTTTTCAAACAGGGTTTTAGATTCGGACCCAACTATTTTTTTAGTCTGGGATTTGAACTGATTGACTGAAAGCGCAAGGATAACACTACTTAAAATCGTAAGAAATTGCATCTTTTTCATTTATAAATTTTTTGAGTAAAATTCGACCAGTTTTGTTACCGCCTGATTGACGTATTCTGGTTTCCAGTAGGTTTGTATGTGAGTCGCATCATTGATGATAAACAATTCTTTACTTTTTGCATTGACTGCTTTAGGAAATGCTTTATCGGTCATATATTTTGTATCGGCTTTGCTTCCTGCCATCATCAATAAAGGCTGGTTAATCAAATCTAACTGTAATTTATTGAGTGATTTTTCAAAAGCTTTCAAGGTGTTTTCATAGCCGGCGTCCTGAATCCAAAGTTTCGTGGTGATGAATAAATCTTCTCTCTCAACACCACTTTTCTTGATGGCATTCCCTACCGCTTCTTCGTTTCCGTAAGATGCGGCGGTATCAATTAATCTGTAGCCTGTTTCGATGGCCTCAATGACTGCTTTTTCACATTCTGATAAATCGGGAACCTGAAATACACCGAAACCTAAAACCGGCATTTCCACCCCGTTGTTTAATATTACTTTTTGCATAATTTAGAATTTGTTTTTAAAGGTGATTACTCGGATAATCAACTTACTATGCAAATTTCCGATCTTATAATGAACCTTTTTGTAGACAGATCACGGAATTACCTACCAATATTACAGATATGGTGAGCGATAGTAAAAAGGCATCCATTTTATATTTAGATTTGTATCAGAAAATGAAAATGCTATGAGTAATTCCGTCAATTTTGAAACCGTGGATGATTATAATCAATTCAATAATCACGAGACTTTTCATCCGCTCGTAAGCGTGATTGATTTTTCAAAAGCTCACAAGAGAACGGGTTCTAAAATGAATTTCAATCTCTACTGTATTTTTCTGAAAGATGTAAAATGTGGCGACTTAAAATATGGTCGGGCAACTTACGATTACCAGGAAGGAACATTGGTCTTTGTTTCTCCCGGACAGGTTGTGGATGTGGAAAATAAAGTAGACATTTATCAGCCGATGGGTCACGGTCTGGTTTTTCATCCTGATTTGATTAAAGGAACTTCGCTTGCAAAAAGTATTTCAGAATACGGCTTTTTCAGTTATCAGAACAATGAAGCTTTACACTTATCATCAAAAGAACAACAATTAGTTTTGGAATGTTTTGCTAAAATCCAGTCGGAACTTGAGCAGTCCGTGGACAAGCACAGCAGGAAACTAATTGCCTCCAATATTGAGCTTTTCCTCAATTACTGTGAGCGATTCTATGACCGACAATTTATTACCAGAGAAAATGTCAACAAAGGAATTCTGGAGAAATTTGAAGAATTGTTGAACAGCTATTTCAGTTCAGAAAAACCGAACAGTTTTGGCTTGCCTTCTGTCGCGTATTGCGCGGATGAACTCAATCTTTCTCCCAATTATTTTGGAGATTTAATTAAAAAAGAAACTGGAAAAACGGCTCAGGAATATATTCAGAATAAAATCATTGATGTTGCCAAAGAAAGGGTTTTTGATGCTGATAAATCCATCAGTCAGATTGCTTATGACCTGGGCTTTAAATATCCGCAGCATCTTACAAGACTGTTTAAGCAAAAGGTTGGTTTTACACCGAATGAGTACAGACATTTGAATTGAGTTTAGAAATAAATTTAGATATTTGAAATAAAAAACATTGATTCCACTCCTGTTACTAAGTATTTAATTTTACTTAAAAAAGGATTTTTGTAGAGATGTCACCAGATTGATCACAATCTATATAAATCCCTGTAACATAAGAAACAAAAAAAATCCAATATCAAATCGTGGTCTCTAAGATTTTTTTAAAATTATCTAAAAAAAAGAAGGTCACTTAAAAGTAACCTCCTGAGAAAATAATAAAAATCTATAATTGTGAGAATATTATAGCTACGCCTCCACTACCAGCCAGCTCAACTGATAAAATTGTTTTACTGTCCACTTCTTTTTCCTCGATAATAATTGGGTAAGGATTCGTTTCGTAATCTGCACCTTTCCCATCTCGGAAGATCTTGGCTTTGTATTTTTTGCTTGAATCCAAAAACTTCAAATCCAGTTTTACAGTTCTCGCATCTTTGTTTGTGATACTTCCCAAGAACCAATTATCAGTAGCTTTATCTCTTCTGGCAATCGTTACAAACTCTCCGATCTTGGCATCCGGAACGACGGTTTTGCTCCAATCCGTCGGACACGATGTGATGAACTCAAACGCCGGATTGTTTTCATAATTTTCAATCATATCGGAAGCCATTTGCAGCGGACTGTAAATGATAACCGACAATGCTAACTGTTTTGCCAAGGTCGTATGAACTTTTGTGTTCGGTAAAACAGGATTGTTGAAGTTAAAAGTACCTGGCGTAAAATCAATAGGACCTGCCAAACCTCTCGTAAAAGGAATGATCGTTGTGTGTTCCGGCGGATTGCCGCCATCTTTGGACCAGGCATCCCATTCCTGACCGCGAACGCCCTCCTGTGTCATCAGATTCGGAAGCGTTCTCTGCAAACCAGTTGGCATTGCAGGCTCGTGATTGTCGATCATTATTTTATATTTTGCGGCCTCCTCGATTACTTTTCTGTAATGCTGAACGCCGTATTGGCTGTCGTGCTGTTCTTTGCCATCTAATAATCCACCGACATAACCCGTCTTTACAACATCAACACCATATTTTTTATAGTAAGCAAAAGCATCGCTCATTTGATTTTCGTAATTCTTAGAATTTCCACCAGTCTCGTGATGACCAATTAAATTTACATTCTTTGATTTAGCATAATCTGTAATCTTTTTGATATCAAAATCAGGGTAAGGCTGTGTGAATTCGAATGACTTCCAGTCTTCCCAGCCTTTGTTCCAGCCTTCTACAAGAACGCCGGAGAATTTATATTTCGCTGCAAAATCAATATATTTTAAAACATTCTCGGTTTTTGCGCCATGGTTTGGTCCTGCTTCCCACGTATATTTTTTCATATGCATTCCCCACCAGATTCCGATGTATCTGCCGGGTTTGATCCAGGAAACATCGCCAAGTTTATTCGGTTCGTTTAGATTTAACATTAATCTAGAAAGCATCAGATCGCCTGCAGAATTGGCAATAATCATTGTTCTCCAAGGTGTGTTGAAAGGTGCTCTTGCAAATACTTTTTCACCAGTTGACCAAGGCGTCAGGAATGTTTTAAGCTTTGATGATTTTTGGTCTCCGGACAGATTCATTGCAGCGTAATCGGTCAGGTTTGCTTCGTGAACGGTCAAGAATAATCCGCTTTTGGTCTCCATCGTCAAAGGCGTTACAATGGTGTCCAGTTTGGAGATCGGATTGGATCTGAACAAGCCTTCGTAAAATTCTGTTTTGTAAGGAATTGACCAGGTTTTGTGGTCTTCGGTGAAATTGAATTCCGTCAATTCATCCATTATGACAAATTCCTTCAGGTTCTTTTGTTCAGGAAATTCATATCGGAAACCGAAGCCGTCATCAAACACTTTAAAATCGATAATGAACTCTCTTGAAAGCTTTGCATTGTCCTTAACCAAGACCTTCATTTCGTTATAATGGTTTCTAACATCGATTTCTTCGCCCCAAGGTTGTTTCCAGGTTTCATCAAACTTGGAATGGGAAATATTTTTAACTGATAGATTGTCTTTCAGCGAACCATCCTTCAATTCAAAACCAAGGAATGATGGATTCAAAATTGATTTTCCTTCCTTGGAAACTTTGTAATAGATCTTGGAATTCTCTAATCCGACTTCTAGGATGATCTTTCCATCGGGTGATTTAACTGTATTATTCTTGAGTGTTTGCGCATTCAATTGTAAGAATGTTCCTACAAAAAACACAAGCAACAAAAACGTTTTTCTCATTTCTTTATTTAACCTCATCATCGATTTATTTTGTAAATACCGCATATCCTTTTTCCATCAAAACATTACCTTCATTTGCATTAAATGACTTTTGTTCATTAGTCATAATATTTTTAAAACTTCCGGAAGGCACATCTCCATTCCATTTAAAATTGACAGCCACATTATTGAAATTCAGCATGACCAAAACCTCATTATCCCCTCTTTTTCTGGAATAAACGAATACATTTTCTTTATTTGTCGGTATCACTTTCAGGGTTCCACGATTTGCACCGTCTTCCAAAGCAGGTTGAGTTCTTTTCAGTTTTGTAAGCCTTTGGAAAAGATCTAAGTAAATTTTATTCGTTGGGTCCCATTGTACTGGGCTTGGTTCAAAAAGGCTCATTGCTTTGTTCATCCCGATTTCCTGACCATTATAGATCAAAGGCATATCGTAGATGGTGAATGATAAAACCGTCAGTGGCAATACATTGGCTCCGTATCTTGTGAATTCGGTTCCTTCGTGGGCATTCAGATCGTGGTTTGTGATGTAAACCATTCTGCCTTTATTTTTATAACCTGGATTATCAAATAAAGTTTTACAGGCTGTAACTAGGTTAGCAGTATTTGTTCCCGAACCAAAATTATTCAGTTCCGTATTGAAACCCCAGGCATAATCATAATCGAAAACTGACATATAATCGGGATTATCACCTTCGCAAAGCCAAGCTATTTTTTTGATAGCATCTACTTGAGTTCTCGCCTGCTGCCAGAAATCTTTTGGAATAAATGTCGCAGCATCACATCTGTAACCATCAATATTGAAATTGGTCACCCAATATTTCATCGCATCGATCATCGCAGTACGAAGGTTTTGATTATTGAAATTAAGCTGCGCAACATCGTTCCATCCGTTTGGCGAATAGGGCTGTTGTCCGTTTAGCGAAGAATAGTAATCCAAATGCTGAGAAACCCAAGGATGGTCCCAAGCAGTGTGATTTGCAACCCAATCCATCCAAACCTCCATATTCATAGAATGTGCAGCTGCGATCAGGTCTTTAAAATCCTGGTCTGTACCGAATTCCGGATTCACAGCTTTGTAATCTTTGATGGAATAAGGACTTCCTAAACTTCCTGACCTTTTTTCTACACCAATTGGATGAATTGGCATCAGCCAAATAATATCAACGCCTAAATCTTTCAGCCTTTGAAGATCATTCTTAACACCGTTGAAACCTTGAGATGAATAATTTCTCACATTGACCTCATAGATGACTTTGTTGTGAGCAGAAACCGGCGAGATCTGACTGTTCGGGATCTCCGGTGTAATTTGAGCGTCATCATCATTGCAGCTTCCAAAAGAAAATATCAGCAGGAATGCCAGCACCCATATTTTTATATTGTTCATAATTTTTTATTTAATGTTTTATAATTGCATAATGACCCGTTAAATCATTAAAATAAATATCATAGTTTCCCGAATTCTGGATCGTGGCTCCCGGACCGTCAAAAATTGCTTTTCCATACGGAATTTCTGCATCTTTTCCGCCCCAATTGTTTGCCCAATCCTTATTTCCCCGGAATTTGCAGGCGGTAGAAGCTGTGAATTCGTAGGTAATTTTCCATTGGTGCGGATCAAACGTTGATTTGGTCATCATAGGCTCATTATCCCAGTTACAGAATCCGCCGATTGGTCCCATTTGATCATAAATTGTTGGGCTGGTAATGGCCGGATCGGATATATTCCAGGTCATATTTTTGGTATCGATAGAAATCGTGTGATAACCCGTTGCTACATAAAATGCTCCTTTGTCACCTTGTTCCAAAACACCATTTGCTCCTGCGCAATACATATGGTCAAAACTTCCCAGAAATTCTTCAGAATTGAATTTGAAATAAGTGGCAGCCGGGAAATAACCTGTGTAAGTATAAACGCCGTCCTGATAATCATTGGTAGTGCGGAACATGACGTAATCTTTGGAAGTATTATTCCACCCGTTCATATCACCAATGATATAAATGTTTTTTACAATTGGATCTACATTAAGATAAGAAGTAACATTTATAATTACCGTTTCCGAAAAAGCATCTCCCTTTGACGAAGTTGCTTTGATTCTGACATTGAAAATATGCGCCGTATTGGTTTCTTCTCCCACGATCTCATCGATAATTTTTTTAAAATCAACTGTATAAAGATCGGTGTAAAGATTTTGAGTTTCTGCAATAGTTTTAGCTTTTGAG
>Ga0302347_1000605_pt1 | contig 53822 bp, 54 predicted proteins | sample PhyWR1_FD_202178 | JGI IMG/M metagenome (GOLD analysis project Ga0302347, IMG submission 202178) | Leaf surface microbial communities from wheat plants in UC Gill Tract Community Farm, Albany, California, United States - DLSL W.R1 (v2)... | ecosystem: Host-associated > Plants > Phyllosphere >... | reverse complement strand
CGTAACATCATTACCTTCTCCTTTTAGATCTACTCTAGCTTTTTCTACTGGTTTCCCATCAGCATCTTTCAGGTATGCAAAAACCGTAGTCTGTGCAAAGTAAAATGACGCTGGAAGCATTGTAAACAAGGAGATTAATGATAATTTTTTAATCATAAATCAATTAGGTTTTGTTTGCTCTTTTTTTCTAATATACAGTCCGTTATACACGGAAGGCAAATGTATATAAATTTTTGATAATTAAAACTTTTTAACATTTTTTTTTATTTTAACAAATCATCAATTATTTAAAACATAATTATGAATTTTCAAAAACATCACATTTTTATTTTGCAACTATCTAAAAAAAATTACTTTTGTAGCCTTACATTTTTTATATATGAAAAATATTTTAAGCTTGATAGCTATTTTAAGTATTTCCTTACTATCTGCACAACAAAAAAGACAGGTTCGTGCGGCTACTGTAGGATTTCTGAATGTTGAAAATCTTTGGGACACCGTTCGTTCCGCTGATTATATAGATGGAACCAAAGACAGAAGCAATCCGGCATTTCACAGAAGTGTCCCTTTGGATTCGGTAAAATATCTGGAAGTTACAGAAAAGGACTTCAAAGGACCTTGGAATGACGAGTCTCTTAAAGGCAAGAAAGTTGTAAGAATACAAGGCGGTTCTGAAGAGTTCACACCAAAAAGTGGGAAAAATTACAACTATAAGATATACAAACAAAAACTACAGAATGAAGCGAAGGTGATTTCCGAAATGGGAAGAGATTACACCAATACAGCTCCTGTTGTTGTTGGACTTCTGGAAGTAGAAAACCGTCAGGTTGTAGAAGACCTTGTGAAAGAACCAGTTCTTGCGAAATACGACTACGGCGTTGTTCATTATAACTCTTATGATTACAGAGGAATTGATGTTGCATTCATTTATCAAAAAAGAAGATTTTCTCCATCCAAATCTTGGAAAAAAGAAGTGAAGATTTTTGGAGATAGCGGAAACAGAGAATACACCAGAGATATTTTGGTATTGACAGGTTTCCTGGATAATGAGAAAGTGGCTTTTTTCCTAAATCACTGGCCATCCAGAAGAGGTGGAGAAGCGGCTTCTCTTCCAAAACGTAATGCTGCCGCTTTGGTTCTAAAACAGCAGATGGACAGCGTGAGAGCTTTGGATCCTTCTACCAAATTATTTGCAATGGGAGATTTCAACGATGATCCTGTGAGTTCTAGTTTGAAAAATGGTCTAAAAGCAGTTGGCAACCCAAAAGATCTTTCAGAAACCTCTCCGTATCTGAATCTTATGTATCCTTTATATAAGAAAGGAGTCGCTTCTTTGGCATACCAAGATTCGCCTAACTTATTCGACCAGATTATAGTATCTTCAAACCTTAATTCTCCAAATAAAGAATTGAGAAAAGATTATACCGTTTTCAAAGCGGAAATTTTTGCACCTGCTTATCTTGTTACAAAAGAAGGCAATTACAAAGGCTATCCTTTCAGATCTTGGGCTGGAGATCAGTTTACCGGAGGTTATTCCGATCACTTCCCGGCATTTGTCATTTTACAAAAAGACCCAACGCCTTAATAAAATTTTAACTTGATATACAAACCGTTTCAAATCTTTGGAACGGTTTTTTGTTTAATATAATTTAATTATTGGGCAGCTACTCCGCGCTCCGTTCCGCTTTGTCACTCTGAGGCACTCGAAGAGTTCACTCAGCTCGGGCGGCGAGAGATTCGCTGATAATAAAATAAGTTATAACTTTAAAGAAATCATTAAAAATGAAAGACCTCATCGCCTTATTGATTATTTCAGGATTTGTCTGGTCTTGTTCCACAACTTCAAAGCCAATACCGGAAAATCAAAATCATTCTGTATCAACACAGAAAAAAACCGACTCAGCAGACGAATGGGAAATCACAGTTTTCGATGTGGAATACGAGAGTTTTGTCGCATCAAGAGCTCAGCCAAAATCAATGTTCACAGAAAGCAGTTTGAAATCCAGAAATATGATTTTGGTCAATGAATGGAATTCCAGATTTTATTCCCGAGTCAATCCTAATTTTTACGAAGTTGCCATAGATTATGACCAAAGAGAAAATTACGGACTGGATTTCGAATATAGGTTATATCAATTCTTTGTCTATTGCAATTGGAAGTACGGAATCCGTTTCAATGGCTTGAGAGGAATTGACAAAACGAAATAAAAAATGCCTAATGAAATTCATTAAGCATCTGCATTATAATTTAAAGATAAAATCTAGCCTCTGGATTAAGAAATTCCTTCTTCCTCTCCTTTCAATTTTTCTGCATTTTCTGCCATAATTACAGCATCGATCATCTCAGAAATATCGCCATTCATATACGCATCCAGGTTGTACATAGACTTATTGATTCTGTGGTCCGTAACTCTACCTTGCGGATAATTGTAAGTTTTGATCTTTGCAGAACGGTCACCGGTTGAAACCATAGATTTACGTTGTGCAGCAATATCTCCAACAGCTTTTTGAACTTCGATATCATATAATTTTGTACGAAGCATTTCCATCGCCAATTCTCTGTTAGCCAACTGAGAACGTGCTTGCTGACAAACCACTACCATCCCGGAGGGCTTATGCGTCAACTGAACTTTCGTTTCAACCTTGTTTACGTTTTGTCCACCAGCTCCACCAGAACGGGAAGTCTGCATTTCTATATCGGCAGGATTCAATTCAAAATCGATTTCCTCAGCTTCTGGCAACACTGCAATTGTAATTGCAGAAGTATGAACACGGCCCTGAGACTCGGTTTCGGGAACACGCTGAACACGGTGAACGCCAGATTCGAACTTCATAATTCCGTAAACACCATCGCCTTCGATTCTTAGGATTAATTCTTTGTACCCTTTCGTAGATTCACTAGCATCTGTAATCTCGTGTTTCCAACCTTTGGTTTTGAAATACATCGTGTAAGCTCTGTAAACATCTTCCACAAAAATCGCAGCTTCATCACCACCAGTTCCGGCACGAAGTTCTACAATCACGTTTTTGTCATCGGTAGGGTCTTTTGGAATTAGCAAAACTTTCAGTTCTTCTTCAAAAACTGGCAGCTTATCCATTGCTTCATACTTTTCCTGCTTTGCCATTTCTACAAATTCTTTATCAGAACCATCCGCAATGATCTCATCTGATTCTGCAATGGTATCAAGTGCGCCTTTGTACTCATCAAAAACTTTTACGATTTTTCCCAAATCGCTGTATTCTTTGTTAAGTGTAGAATATTTTTTTTGGTCAGAAATCACATCCGGCTGGATGATGAGGTCCGCAACCTCGTTATATCGTTGTTTTATCGCTTCCAGTTTCGGAATTAATGACTTGGACATAGGTAAATTTTAGTTTGCAAAGATAGTTAAATAAGAATCAAGATGAAAGAGACAAGATTCAAGAGTTGAGAATCCAGAATAATTTGCCTTAAAAGTAAAAATCCACTCTCAGAGAGAATGGATTCTTTATATATTGTTTCGCTTTGAGTGCAATCTCTCACGAAAAGAAAATTGCCAAATTAATGGTGGTGACCATGACTTACTAGTTTTTCTCCTGCAGGTCTTTGGTAGATAACTTCTACACCTTCTTGCTCATACAATTTTTTGTATCTCACTTGCTCTGGATCAAAGTTCTTATTGATCTTTCCAAAATATTCCGCAACACCTTCTGTTAACCAAAGTGGTACGATAAATCCGAAGAACATCAAAATACACCAAAATCCACAAATCATCATGGTGAAGAAATAGATTGTCCAAAGAAATTGGTAAAACGGCCAGAATGCTGATAACATCATAATGCTATATATTTTTAGCAAAAGTAGATGATTTTACCAAAACTCACAAAATTTCTGACTTGATTTTTTTCATTTTGCTAAACTTTTAGTTTTTAGTAATTTCGTAAGGTTGTAAAAATCAACAAAATCAAAGGGTAAAAATTCCTAAAAAAAAGGAAACCCAATAGCCCCGATTGCAGCGGTTACCCCGCAACTAGCCTTGGGAAAAGCCTTGGCGTGAGGAGTATGAGCGGAAAGCGGGAAATAGCTTCTAATAAATTTAAAAATTATACAATGAGTTTCAGAATCGAAAAAGACACGATGGGCGACGTGCAGGTGCCTGCAGATAAATTTTGGGGTGCGCAGACGGAGCGTTCCAGAAATAATTTCAAAATCGGGCCGGAAGGAAGTATGCCTCGTGAGATCATCGATGCGTTTGCTTACCTGAAGAAAGCTGCTGCTTTTACGAATGCAGAATTAAGCGTTCTTGATAATGAAAAAAGAGACCTCATCGGAAAAGTTTGTGATGAGATCCTTGAAGGAAAATTGTACGACCAATTTCCACTTGTGATTTGGCAAACAGGTTCCGGAACGCAATCCAATATGAACGTGAACGAAGTGGTTGCGAACCGTTCTCACGTTTTGAATGGCGGGAATCTTGGAGAGAAAACTTTGGTTCACCCAAATGATGACGTGAACAAATCTCAGTCTTCCAACGACACTTATCCAACAGCAATGCACATTGCAGCTTACACGAAAGTCGTGAAAGAGACCTTGCCGGCTTTGGAAAAATTGAGAAATACGCTGGATGAAAAAGCGAAAAAATTCCAGAATATTGTGAAAATAGGCAGAACTCACCTTATGGATGCAACGCCGTTGACACTTGGACAGGAATTTTCTGGTTATGTGGCACAATTGGATTATGCGAAAAAAGCGATCAACAATACTTTGGACCACTTGAAAGAATTAGCCTTGGGTGGAACGGCGGTTGGAACAGGACTGAATACACCAAAAGGTTATGATGTTTTGGTTGCGAAATATATTGCAGACTTCACTGGACTTCCATTTGTAACGGCTCCAAATAAATTCGAGGCTTTAGCTGCACACGACGGCATTGTTGAATCTCACGGTGCGTTGAAGCAATTGGCGGTTTCTCTTTATAAAATTGCTCAGGACATCAGATTGTTAGCTTCCGGACCAAGATCTGGAATCGGCGAAATCCACATTCCGGAGAACGAACCAGGCTCTTCTATTATGCCCGGAAAAGTAAATCCTACTCAGAACGAAGCGATTACAATGGTTTGCGCACAAGTTCTTGGAAACGATACGACGATCTCTTTCGCAGGAACGCAAGGAAATTATGAACTGAATGTTTTCAAGCCTGTGATGGCGGCGAACTTCTTGCAATCTGCACAATTGTTGGCAGATTCTATGATTTCTTTCAACGACCATTGCGCTGCTGGAATTGAGCCAAACGAACCAAGAATCAAAGAATTGGTTGACAAATCTTTGATGTTGGTGACTGCACTTAACACACACATTGGTTACGAAAACGCAGCGAAAATTGCAAAAACTGCTCATAAAAACGGCACCACTTTGAAAGAAGAAGCGGTCAATCTCGGTCTTTTGACTGCAGAACAATTTGACGAATGGGTGAAACCTGAAGATATGGTGGGAAGCTTGAAATAGATTCAAGATAAAAACATTCGAGAACCAAGACACAAAACCTCAGAAAATTTCTCTGAGGTTTTTTTATTTTCTTAAATTTCGTTGATGAATATTGACACAATTATTAACCAAATATTTCCTCTTCCAGAACATTCTAAATCAGTTTTAAAGAATCTGATTTCAGAAGTCGAGTTTCCGAAAGACAGGATTATCATCCAAGCCGGAAAAGTGGAGAAGACAATTTATTTTATCAAAAAAGGAATTGTTAGAGCTTATGTTCCGCAGGAAAATCAAGACCTGACATTTTGGTTTGGGAAAGAAGGCGCTGTAGTTTTACCGATGAAAAGTTATGTTGATAATCATCAGAATTATGAAAATATTCAGCTTTTGGAAGATTGTGTTTTATATCAATTGAAAATAGATGATCTGCGACAATTATTTGAAACTGATATCAATACCGCGAATTGGGGAAGAAAATTAGCTGAAAAAGAATTGGTAAAGACTGAAGAATTATTCATCTCGAGACAGTTCAGAACGGCCAGTCAACGTTATGAAGAACTTTTGACAAAACAGCCTGAAATCATTCAACGGGTTCAATTGGGTTATATTGCTTCTTATCTTGGAATTACTCAAGTTAGCCTGAGTAGAATTCGAAGTGAAATTTGATTGATTTTTTAACATTTGTAAAAAGATTCGAAGAAGTGAATTCGGAACTTTGCATCATTAAATTGATAAATAATGAACTGGATTTTTTTAATTCTTGGAGGTCTTTTTGAAGTGGGTTTCACCTCTTGTTTGGGAAAAGCCAAAGAAACATCGGGCACAGAATCTTACCTTTGGTACTCAGGATTTGGAATTTCTTTGGTTGCAAGTATGCTTCTGTTAATCAAAGCCACGCAAACACTTCCGTTGGGAACGGCTTATGCAGTTTGGACGGGAATTGGCGCTGTTGGAACCGTTCTGGTTGGGATTTTCATCTTCAAAGAACCCGCAACATTTTGGCGATTGTTTTTTATTTTCACATTAATTGCTTCCATTGTTGGTCTGAAAGCGGTTTCTTCACATTAATACAAAAGCCTCAGAAATTCTGAGGCTTTTTATTTTTTACAGAAATACTTCTCGCAGATATAGGGAATTTAGCAGATGAACAAAAGATAGATTTGCATTATTTGCTAAATCTGCGAGAAATTAAAGCTGATTAACCGAAACTTGGTCTGCAAAATATTGCTCCAAATCTCTCAATGTTTCCGGAGAAGTTTGGATATCTCTCACCAATTCGCCTTTGTTGATAACCACAATTCTTTCGCAAACTTCTGTGGTGTGTGCCAAATCGTGACTGGAAATCAGGAATGTGGAATCTGAGTTTTGTGACCAATCTCTGATGAGATTTTTCAATTTGATTTGTGTTGATGGATCGAGGTTGGCAAAAGGTTCATCGAGAATAATAATTGCCGGAGTTCCGATCAATGCACCGATGATTCCGACTTTTTTCATATTGCCTTTGGACAGGTCGCGGATGTATTTTTTGGCATTCAGGATTTCACCGTTGAAGAAATCGTTGAAGCTTTTCAGGAATTCGTCCACGTTGGCTTTGCTCTGTCCTCTGAGTTCTCCCAAGAAATAGAAATATTCTTCGGGAGTCAAATAGCCAATCAGAAAAGTCTCGTCGATAAAAGCGCCGACCTTGTTTTTCCAATTTTCGGATTCGTTGACTTTTTCTTCGTCGATGGCAACAAATCCTGAACTTGGTTCTATCAAATCCAGTATCAAACTGAATAAGGTTGTTTTTCCTGCGCCGTTGTTCCCGACCAAACCGATGGTTTGACCTTTTTGGAAATCCAGATCTTCTATGGATAAAACTTTTTTTGTTTCGTAAACTTTAGAAAGGTTATTTATTGTTATCATTTTTAGTTAAGGTATTAGATATTAGGATTTAGATTTTAGTTTCCTTTGAACGCTTTGATGGTGGAATATTTTTCCTTTTTATACAGCTTGACAATGAAATCAAAGAACTTTTCTCTGAGCAAAAAGCCAATCAATCCCAAAACGCCGAGACTTGCTACAGCTGCCGTGGTGCCAAACAAATATTTGGTTCCGGCAAACACTGCCATTGGTAAAACCATTTGAGGCAACATCAAAATGATGCTTTTGAAACTGAAATTATTTTTTTTGCCTAATGTTTTTCCTCTCGCATTCAGGTCGATCGGATTTTTGTTGTAGGCGCCCGATAACAAAACGACCTGAGAATTGACACCGACATTGTAAAGTCCGGCCGCCAAAAACGTGAAATACAAATCCCAGCTCACGAACGCATAACCAATCGCTAAAACCATACTCACCACAACGGCACTTACAATCATCCACCATTTGGCCTTCAAATATTCTTTGTACGGAACGTTCAGCGTCATCATCAGCGGATAATAGGAACTGTCGAAAGACGGGACTCTTTGCCCGAACATAAATAAAAAGCCACCCGTCACAAAAAGCCCCATGAACAACTGCATATAAGGCGTTTGGTAAATCGGAGAACTGAATAAAAGCAATCCGTAAAACAAGAACAAAAAACTTCCCAATGTAATGGATTTTGCGGCTTTGCTTCGTTTTATCATTCGGATATCATTGTTGATGAAAGTTCCGAGAACGCCATATTGAGTAAGAAACTGAATGTTTTCTGTCTTTCCGACTTCTTGTTTCATTTCCAGACCTTTATCGAGATAGAAATTGCCACCGATGTATTTCTTTGTGAAAATAAATCCGAGAATCATTAATAAAATCGGAACGATGATGAGCCACCAATGCTGGTAGAATTTCATAAAAACCAATTCTGAAAAACTGGATAACGAAATGATTTTATAATAGTCTAATCCTGCCGCCAGAATCAAAACAGCTCCGACAATCCAAACTACAGCGTCTTTTCCATTCAAAAGAATATTGAGGAAATTGCTACAGAAAACAAGAATGATGATGGTGAAAATCCACGAAAAACTTCCTGCAATCGAATAACCATTGTAAAGCAGAATCCCTAGAAGCGGAATGTAAATGAAAAGTCCGCCCCAACTGAAAAACGATGTAAAAGTCTTGCTGATCATATAATTGACCAACGTACTTTTCTTGATGTTCATCGTCAGGAATGGTTTGATATTCTGAGTTGGCATCTGCTGGAAAAAGTATCTCAGGAACAAATCTGCAACCAACCAATAAATCAAAAATCTGCTGATAAACGGCAATGGGTCCATGTGCAATTCTTTTTTTGGAAAGTAAAAAGCGCCGAAAGCAATGAAAACAAACATCAACAACATATACAACATTCCCAAAAGCTGGAAAATCTTGACGATGATATTCGCAGCCAAGGAACTGGACCTAAAAAAATTTTTGAATTCTAGCTTGATAAATCGTTGCAACATAGAGACTTGTTTTTGGTTAAATTTAATGAAATTTAGAATTTCTTAATGTTTATATCTATTAAGTTCGATTTATTATAGAAATGTTACAATTAATTTTGTTTTATTAACATTTCTACTTGAAAAATGTGGATTGTTTGCGTATAACTAAAATGCATGAAACTCATAAAAATTCTATCTTTGTACCATGGCAGAAAAGGAAACATTATCGTCTTTGATTCACGGTAATTTTGCAAAGGAACTTTCTATTTCGGATGGCAAAATGCCTCCAAATGCATTGGATTTTGAGAAAATTGTGATCGGAACTTTTTTAATTGACAGAAAAGGTCTGGACCATTCTATCGATCTGTTAACGCCCACTGTTTTCTACGACCCAAGGCATCAGACGATCTTTGCTTCGATATTGAAATTGTATGAAAGCAATTCGCCTATCGATTTGATGACGGTGATTCAGGATTTGAAAAAGAATGAAAAACTCAATCTTGCTGGTGGCGACCATTACATCATCGATCTGACAATGGGTGTGAGTTCTTCTGCCCACATAGAATATCACGTGCGTGTGATCTTGGAGAAGTTTATCCTGCGTTCCTTGATCAATGTTTCAGCAAACGTTATCGACAGCTCTTACAAAGAAACCACCGATGTTTTCGAATTGTTGGATAAGGCAGAACAATCCTTTTTCGAAATCACGAACGGAACCATCAAAAAAGGTTTCGACACGGCCAATTCATTAGTAAAAGAAGCGATCGAGAAAATCAAATCGCTAAAAGATAAAGAAGGCCTATCCGGAGTTCCATCTGGATTTACCGCTCTGGACAAAGAAACCGGAGGCTGGCAAAACTCAGACCTCATCATCATTGCGGCAAGACCGGCAATGGGAAAAACGGCCTTCATCCTTTCGATGGCGAGAAACATCTGCGTGGACCACAATATTCCGATGGCACTTTTCTCTCTAGAGATGGCTTCTGTACAGCTGATCACAAGAATGATCTCTTCTGAAACCGGGATTTCTTCTGAGAAATTGAGAAAAGGTCAAATGCCGGATGAAGATTGGCAAAGACTCTTTACCAACGTTTCTGCTTTGGAAAATGCACCGCTTTACATAGATGAGACGCCATCACTTTCTATATTCGATTTCCGGGCGAAGTGCCGAAGATTGGTAATGCAGCACGACGTGAAGATCATTATGGTGGATTACCTCCAGCTGATGACCGCAAGTTCCGGAAAAGGCGGCGGAAACCGTGAGCAGGAGATATCTATGATTTCCCGTTCCCTGAAAGCGATCGCCAAAGAACTGAACGTTCCCGTGATTGCACTATCTCAGCTATCCAGAAGTGTGGAAACGCGCCCAGGGAAAAGACCGATGCTCTCTGACCTGCGTGAATCCGGAGCGATCGAGCAGGATGCGGATATCGTTTCCTTCATCTTCCGACCAGAATATTACAAAATTGCGGTTTGGGATAATGACGAAGATGGTGCGGAAAGCAGTACAGAAAATCAGGCAGAAATCATCATTGCCAAGCACAGAAATGGGGCAACAGCAGATGTCCGCCTAGCCTTCCACAAGAATATTGGTAAGTTTGCCGACCTTGGAACCAATTACGATTACACACCCTCCAACTTCGGGCAGAAAGATGAACCATCTGGTTTTGACAGAATCACGATTACAAGTGATCCACATTCGGCATTCGGGCTTCCTGGCAACAATCAGGTTTCTGGTTCTGCGATGAATGATGACGATGATGATATGCCTTTCTAATAATAAGACTCTCTCGCTGATTAAGTTGATCTTACAGATTATTTTGCGATGCTTAATCTGAACGATCTGCGAGAGAACAAAGTTTACTGAAATAATTAAGTTTAACTTCTCTTGAGTTTAAAAGTTGAAATATACACAGACGGTGCCTGCAGCGGGAATCCCGGACCAGGCGGTTACGGGATTCTGATGCGTGTTCCCGAAAAAAAATACCAGAAGACCTATTCCCAAGGCTTCCGAAAAACCACCAACAACAGGATGGAACTCATGGCGGTCATCGTCGCGCTTGGCAATCTGAGAACCTCGGACCATGATGTCCACGTCTATACCGATAGCAAGTATGTTGCGGATGCCATTAACCAAAAATGGATCTACGGCTGGATCAAACGGGGATGGAAAAATGTGAAAAATCCTGATCTCTGGAAAGAATTCTACAAACTCTATCAGCTTCATCAGCCAAAATTTCATTGGATCAAAGGACACGCCGGCCATCCCGAGAATGAGATCTGCGACCAATTAGCGGTAGCGGCTTCCAAATCCGGAACGCTGGAGATCGATACTTTCTTTGAGAATCCGATTGAGGGAGGAATGTTCTAAATCCATTAAACCAATTTGGACATCAGCACGATCACGCCTTGTTTTATAAAACAACAGGCGTGTTAATTGTGCGAGGGTAGCTTCTCAGGACACGGAGGGTAGCTTCCCGGTTACCCGAGAGAAGCTACCCTGCGTAACTTGACTGGCTTTTCTCCATCAAACCACACGGTTGCTATTATTTTAAATCAAATTTTCTTTTTAAAACTTACTCGTGAAAGTGCTTGCAAAATACGCCTGCCAGGGCGGAACATCAATTTCACACTTTTGATATTGGCCGGTGTAAAATCCTCTTCTTCCAAAACACCTTCGCTGGATAATGATGGATAGAAACTTCCCAAAACATCCATCCGGATGACCTTTCCATTGGCAATTTCTTCCTTAATGACATTCTCTGTTGCGATGATGATCCCACGGATATCCGCTTCAGAAAAGGACGAGAATTTTTCTATTTTACGTACCAGGTCATCGATTGACAATTCTTCTCCCAAGTCTGCCTGAGCATACCATTTTTTGATTCCGCCGCCTGCAACACCGGGTTCCGGCTTTTTATATAATTTATATTGTATAGACATGATGAAATATTAAGTTTAATTTTAAACTAAGCATTCCAGAAATCCCGATCCAGACTTCTATATTGTATCGCTTCCGAGATATGGTCGCCCTGGATATTTTCCGAGTTTTCCAGATCGGCGATGGTTCTCGCTACTTTTAGGATTCTGTCATAAGCCCTTGCGGAAAGGTTGAGTTTCGTCATCGCTGTCTTGAGCAATAGTTGAGAATACCCATCCAGTTCACAATGTTTTTCTATGTCTCTAGGCCCCATTTGGGCATTGTAGCTGATTTCCGATTCTTGGTATCGCTCGGTTTGCCGGTCTCGGGCATCATTTACCCTTTTGCGGATATTGGTGCTACTCTCGCCTTTTTTCTTTTCTGCCAGTTGCTCATATTCTACCTTAGAGACCTCTATGTGGATATCTATTCTGTCCAGAAGCGGACCAGATAACTTGTTCATGTAGCGTTGCATCTCCTGGGCAGAGGATGTGTTGTTGGGGTCATCTGGGAAATAACCGCTGGGGCTGGGATTCATGCTCGCAACAAGCATGAAACTTGCGGGGTATTCTATGGTGAATTTTGCTCGGGAAATGGTTACAACGCGATCTTCCAAAGGTTGCCTCATGACCTCCAGAACGGTTCTTTTGAACTCTGGCATTTCATCAAGAAAAAGAACGCCGTTATGGGCCAATGAGATTTCGCCAGGCTGAGGGTAACTACCGCCACCAACCAATGCTACGTCCGAAATTGTGTGATGCGGAGATCTGAAAGGGCGGATTGTTATTAATGATGTTTCGGTTCCCATCTTTCCGGCAACCGAATGGATCTTCGTCGTTTCCAGAGATTCTTTGAGGCTCAGGGCGGGCAATATGCTTGGCAAACGTTTAGCCAGCATGGTTTTCCCACTTCCTGGTGAACCGATCAGAATAATATTGTGACCACCAGCGGCCGCAACTTCCATCGCACGTTTGGCAACCTCTTGTCCTTTCACTTCATCGAAATCAAAAGGAAAATGATTGACTTTATCCTGGAATTCTTTTCTGGTATCGATCTCAAATTTCTCTAAGGGCAAGTCATCATTAAAAAAATCAATGACCTGTTTGATGTTTTCGACCCCATAGACATCCAATTGATTCACAATTGCAGCTTCTCTTGCATTTTGTTTTGGAAGAATAATGCCTTTGAAACCATCTTCTCTGGCTTTTATGGCAATCGGCAAAATACCTTTTATCGGTTGCAGACCGCCATCCAGAGAAAGCTCTCCCATGATGATATAATCTCCCAGCTGTTCGGCTTTTATCAGATCAGATGCGGCAAGAATCCCCAAGGCAATGCTCATATCATATGATGAGCCTTCTTTTCTGAGGTCGGCCGGTGCCATATTGATGGTGATCTTTTTCCCAGGAATTTTGAATCCAGAGTTCTTGAGAGCGGCAGAAATCCTGTAACTGCTTTCTTTGATGGCATTATCAGGAAGTCCCACAAGATGATAACCTACGCCTTGATCTACATTAACTTCTATGGTAATGATCTGTGCAGAAACGCCATGGATGGCTGCACCAAAAATTTTGACTAGCATTTGTGTTTTGTTTTTCCAAAAATAAAAAAACTCCTTGATATAAATCAAAGAGTTAATTATTTTTTTGTCTGCAAATGATTACATAAATCTTTCGCCTTTCTTTAGGTTTTTAAGATCCAGAACATAATCTTTGATCAACTGATCGTTATCACGCGGGCAGATCAGCAAAGCTTTTTCCGTATCTACAACGATAAAATTCTTTAATCCATCTATAACCGCCGCTTTATTTTGATTTTTGATTCTGATAACATTTCCCTTGGAATTGTAGGTCAGAACATTTTTAGACCCGATCGCATTATTTTCATCATTTTTACTTGCGTTGTTATAAACAGAAGTCCAAGTTCCAAGATCGCTCCATCCTAGATTTGCTGGAATCACATAGACATTATTGGCCTTTTCTAAAATACCGTTGTCTATAGAAATCTTACTTACCGTAGGATAGACCAGATCGATACATTCCTTTTCGGCACCCGTGTTATATTCGCAACTATTGAATTGGTTGCTCATTTCTGGCAGATGCTTCTTGAACGCTTTCAGAATACTTTTGGTGTTCCAAATGAAAATCCCTGCATTCCAAAGGAAATCTCCAGATTCCAGGAAGCTTTTGGCTATTTCCAGATCAGGCTTTTCTGTGAAGGTCTTTACTTTGGAGAAGACCTCATTATTCTCTTGGATGAATTGGATATAACCATAACCCGTATCAGGTCTTGTGGGCGTGATCCCTAATGTGATCAGATAATCATTTTTTGAAGTAAGTTCAAATGCCAATTTAACCTTTTCCAAGAAAGTATTCTCTTTCAAAATCAAATGATCGGCAGGCATAACAATGATATTGGCATTTGGATTTACAGCCTCTATCTTTTTTGCCATATAAAGATTACACGCAGAAGTATTCTTCATTGCCGGCTCTCCCACAATATTTCCTGCTGGTATCTCAGGTAATTGCTGCTGAGTAAGTTCTACATATTCCTGATTGGTAATGATGTAAATATTTTCTTTAGGAATCAGTTGGTTGATCCTGTCGAAACTCTGTTGGATCATTGTTCTGCCAGTTCCTAATATATCGTGAAACTGTTTCGGGAATTTTTTTGTGCTCATTGGCCAAAAGCGACTTCCAATCCCTCCAGCCATTATTACACAGTAATTATTGTTCGTCATTTATCGTCAGTTTTTCAACCTTTGCTAAAGTTTTGAATGAATATTTTTTTGAATTTTTCAAATGGACACAAAGATATGATTTTTTCTTTTTTTCTAAAATCATATATACTTCACTTTTATAAATAAATTGATCATTGACCAACAAATCCTCAATAAAAATAGAATTGTCATCTGTATTTTCGATATGAAAATATCTTACCAGCTCCGGACTTGCCATAAAATTCGCCTTAGGGTTTTTAGCAAATCTTATGATAATTGGTTTTAAATCATCTGTATAAATATCAAGACTTTCCAAAAGCATTTCTGTAAAGGTATTTTTCCACTCTTTTCCGTGTGCACTGATTCTGAAATGGAACTTTTCAAAAGCAATCAAATGTGCCAGTTCATGAGTCAGAACAAAAAAGAAAAGCTGTTTGTCTAATGTAGAATTTACCGTTATTTGGTGGGATTTGTCGGGTAATTTTCTGTAATCTCCCAGCTTGCTGTTTCGGTTCTTTGTGATCTTGATATGGATGTAATGATTTGAAAACCATTTTTTGAGAAAAGGAAACGTATTTTCGGGAAGATATTGTTGCAAAGTATTAATCGACATTCAAACTCCAAAATTGATAACAAAAATAATCAATAAGAATGATTTTGCTTGTAACATTGAGTTTTTATTATCGTTTTTTCTTAAATTTCGGATAAATTGGAAAGTTTGCAAAAATTTGCTTTTTGTTTATTGGTATTACTTCTATTCTCGTGTTCTAAAAATATAGATACGGAGAAAAACACCTTACCCAAAAAGCAAATCAATCCCTTCTATGAAAAGGCTTTTGTCTTTTTGGACAACAATGAGCCAGACAGCGCTTTTTATTACTTGGACAAAGGGAAGGAGTTGTTTTTTCAAAGAAAAGATTCTTTTGGTGTGGGAAAAAGCTATGTCAATATGGCAATTATCCAAGAAAGTGCGGGGGATAATTTCGGAAGTATAGAAACCAGTCTGCTCGCTTCAGAATTTTTTAAAGAAAAAGATACTTCCCACCATTCTTTCCTATTCTGCAATTATAATAATCTGGGTGTCACATCTAATAATCTTAAAAATTATGAAGACGCAAAGCGTTTTTATGATAAGGCCTTTCTATTTACTAAAAACCCGATGGACAAACTGATGCTTGCCAATAATATTGCAATTGTTTTCCATAATGAGAAAGAATACGGAAAGGCGGTTTCCATCTATAAAAAATTAATTGACAGCGTTGGTAAAAAGAGTGAATTTTATCCCAAACTTTTGCTGAATTATTCTAGATCAAAGTGGTTTGAAAACAACAATTACAATCCCGTAAAAAATTATTTATCGGCAGAAAAACTAAGTGACAGCCTACAAGACGATTGGAACAAGGATGCCGCTTACGCATATCTGTCCAATTACTATCTGAATAAAAAGTCTGATTCTGCAAAGTTTTATGCTTTGAAAATGTTGACTCTTGCAAAGAAATTAAAATACCCTTGTGATGAATTAGAAGCTCTGCAAACCCTGATCAAATTGACAGATGGCAAAGAGTCCCAAAACTATTTTGATTATTATTCCAAAACTCAGGACAGCCTTATAAACAGTCAAAATAAAGCGAAAAATCAATTTGCTCTGATACGATTTGAAAGTGAGAAGTCAAAATCTGAAAATCTGATTCTCCAAAAAGAAAAAGTGATCAGTCAATATGCTATAACGCGCCAAAAAATAATTATTTGGGCTTTGATCATTATGGCCAGCCTAATTAGTCTCGCGGTGTCTTTTTGGGTTAAAAAGAGAAAAGAAAAATTGCTATTAGAAGCCAACAACATGTTGCAATACCAACGCCTTAATCTCTCTAAAAAAGTGCATGATATTGTAGCAAATGGGATCTATGAAGTAATGACGACCATTGAAAATCAAAAAGAGATTCCCAGGGAAAAGATTTTGGACAAATTAGAATTAATGTACGAAAAATCGAGAGATCTATCATACGACAAAGCTTCTCAACAGGATTTCCAGGACAGGATTTTTGGATTGATCAGTTCTTTTGACAATGAGAATACAAAAATTATCATCGTTGGAAACGATGTTGATTTTTGGGAAAATTTGAGTTTCGATTTTAAAGAAGAGATTTACCAAATCATACGGGAACTGCTTGTGAACATGAAGAAACACAGCTCTGCCTCGCAAGTTATTTTAAGGTTTGGTAAAGAAAATAACTCTTATGAAATTGTCTATTCTGATAATGGTGTTGGGCTGCCGGACAATTTTGTTGAGAAAAATGGGTTTACAAACATGAAGTCCCGATTGAAAGAAATCAATGCAGTAATGACCATGGATAAAAGTCATTCGGGAGGTTTAAAAATATTAATAAAACATAGTTCTTATGTTCAGTAAAATATTGATCGCAGAAGATCATGAAAGTAGTAATTTTTCTGTTCAAAAAGTTTTGGAGGAAATCAGAATTCCGAATGTGGAGTACGTCTATTATTGTGATGACGCCTTTGCGAAATTGAAAAAATCAATAGAAACAGGTGCTCCATATCAAGTGTTGCTCACCGACCTTTCCTTTGAAGAAGATCACAGGAAGCAATTGATAAAAGATGGTAGAGAACTGATAAAATGTTGTCGGGACCTTTTCCCAGAACTGAAAGTGATCGTGTTTTCCGCCGAACATAGACTTGGCGTTATTGATTTGCTATTCAATGAACTGAAAATCAACGCTTTTGTGAGAAAAGCAAGGTCTGATTCTCAGGAATTAAAAAAGGCAATAGATGCGGTCTGGAAAGATGAAACTTATATTTCACACGACCTGAAGCTTCCGGTAAAAAGTATGAATACTTTGGAATTCAGCAACTATGATATTATACTTTTAAAACTTTTGTCAGATGGGGTTTTACAAAAAAACATTCCTAAGAAATTACAAGAAAGGGACATTTATCCCAATAGTTTGAGCAGTGTGGAAAAAAGAATCAATGCGATGAAGGTCATATTGTCCGTAAAAAATACCGAAGAATTAATCGCTTGCAGCAAAAATATTGGAATAATTTAAAACAATTCTTGATTTTACGGTTTTCCCGTAAGGAAATGTAGTTAGATGTCTCTAACTTTGCGCCAGATTAATAACCGTAAAAACACAAATTTAAATACATTCATTTTTCTAGAAAGAGTCTTAAGCAAAACTTCAGGCTCTTTTTTTATGCCCTGAACATTTCTGTGTGAGGAATATCATCTTCCAAATATTTTTTATCCGTTTCCTGAAAACCAAATCCCGAATAAAATTTGAGCAAATAATCCTGAGCAGAAATTCTAACTTCAGAAGTTCGGAATCTATTCTCAATGACATCTATTGCATAAGATATCAATTGTTTTCCTAAACCAGTTCCTCTTCCATTTTCAGTAGTTATAACTCTTCCAATAGATGTTTCCGGATATTTTATACCTTTATCAAAAATCCTGCAATAAGCCAAAACCTCTCCATCTTTTTCTGCCCAAAGATGAACGGCTTTCTGATCATAATCATCCAGATCAGGGTAAGGGCAATCTTGTTCTACTACAAAAACATTGATTCTGGCTTTGATGATTTCATAAAGTTCTGTCGTATCAAGCTCAGAAAATGTTTTGATCTTCCAATCTACATCAATCATCAAATTTGATTTTATTTTTGGTCAAAAACGCATTGGTTTTTTCGATAAATTTCAAAATTTCTTCTGTTCCTGTTTTCTTTTCCGCAGAAGTCACATAAATATCAGGAAGTTCTTCCCAAGTTTGCAACATTTCGTTTTTGTAAACTTCTACATTTCTGTCCGCGCCGCCAGATTTTAGTTTATCTGCTTTCGTAAAAACAATAGAAAAAGGAACGCTGCTTTCGCCAAGCCATTGCATAAATTCCATATCGATTTTTTGCGGTGTATGGCGAGCATCAACCAAAACAAAAAGGTTAACAAGATTTCTCCTGTTAAGGATATAATTGGTAATCAGTTTTTCAAAATCTTTTCTCAGACTTTTGGAAACTTTTGCATAACCATAACCCGGAAGATCGGTAAGCGACCATGTATCATTGACCAAAAAATTATTGATCAACTGGGTTTTCCCGGGAGTTTGAGATGTTTTTGCAAGATCTTTGTGGTTCATCATCGCATTGATGAGAGAAGATTTCCCAACATTGGAACGTCCGATGAAAGCATATTCCGGCATTGTGGGTTCGGGACAATCTTGCCATTTCTGACTGCTTTTTACAAATTCTGCGGTTTTGATTACCATATTTTTTATAATTTAAAAACCATTAAGAATCCAATTTATTTAAAATAATTCAAATTCTTAATGGTCTGAAAAGTTTTTATTGATGATTGGTTTACATTACTTTCTGTAGCCAAATATAAAGAATCTCATTGAACTCGTTGGGTTTTTCCATCATTGCAGCGTGGCCACATTCATCTATCCAATGTAATTCTGAGTTCGGGATTAGTTTGTGCATATCTTCTGCCACTTCCGGTGGTGTTACATTATCCTGTTTTCCCCAGATGATGCAAGTTGGACAAGTGATTTTTGGAAGATCACTCAGCATATTGTGTTTAATAGCACTTCTTGCAAGCATAACCGTTTTGATACCTTTCATTCTATCATTCACAACTGCAAAAACCTCATCTACCAATTCGTCTGTCGCTACAATCGGGTCGTAGAAAACATCCTGAGTTTTTTTCTTGATATAATCTTTATCGCTTTTTCTAGGAAAACTGTCTCCAAAGGTCCTTTCGTACAAACCAGAACTTCCTGTAAGGACAAGATTTTTTACTAATTCCGGACGAGAAGTTGTCAAAATCAAACCAATATGGCCTCCCATAGAATTCCCAACGATGGTTACCGGTTTCCCAATAACATCTGTAATAAACTTGGCCACAAACTTCGAAATAGAAGTCAGATTGGTATTCAGAATTGGTAAATCGTAGATAGGCAATTGCGGAACGAAAACTTGGTAGCCTTTGTCCGAATAATACTTGATCATCTTATCGAAGTTGCTCAATCCACCCATTAGTCCGTGTAGAAGTACCATCGGATGACCTTCACCCGCCTCTACATAACTATATTTTGTGTCTTTTTTAGTTTTAAAAATCATAATGCTCTCTCGATAACGCGCAAAAATACAAATAAAAGAATTATTTTTTTATTTTAATCCTACTAATGTGGTCAAAATTAAATTATTTTAACACTGGTGTCAAATTATTAATAATGTTTGTGCAAAATATTATTAATATTTGATTATTTACTTCAATCTGATTTGCCTCTTTGCCTCGCCAACTACGAATGCGACAGAATTGGCAATGTTGAAACTGCGAATCAACTTAGACATCGGGATGGTCAAATGATTGTCGAACAAAGCTAAAACCTCTTGACCCAATCCACTACTTTCCTTTCCAAAAACGAGCCAATCCCCATCCTGGAATTCATTTTCATAAATAGAACCTGTTGCATGCGAACTCATAAGGAAAACTCTGGATTTATCAGGGATTTGAGCCATCCATTCTTCCACATTTTGATATTCTGCAACATCCAGATGAACCCAATAATCCAATCCCGAACGTTTCAAATTAGCATCATTAATGATAAATCCAAACGGATGAATCAGATGCAACTTGCTTTCTGTCCCGACACATAATCGACCGATATTGCCGGTGTTATTAGGTATTTCCGGTTCTACTAAAACTACATTTAACATTATTGAAATTTAATTTGAAACCGCTTTCAGTTCATTGATCCTATTAATGATTGGCATTGCGAAAATCCCGCTGGTTTGAAGATATAATTCGTAAAACGTTTTGGCATTGTCTGCAAAATCTCTAGTTCCTTCTAATCGATAATGAAACATAAAAACATTGCCCAGCATCTCATAATAATCTGCGTGGTCTTTGGATTCCCGAAGTTTTACCATTTCGGTAATCTCTTGTTTTGATTTTAATGACAATTCTTTGAAATCCATTTTAAAAATATCTTTCATCAAAGAATCAAAATCCAATTCTTTTTGCATCAGACTTTCCTCCGGCTTTCCGAGAAGCAGTTTTTCTAATGCCTGCGACAATTGTCGAATTAATCTTAATGTAAAATCTTTATCTTGAATCATTGATTAGGTTTTAATTGTCTGGATTTAGATTCGCCAATTATTATCCAAAAAATAAATACGCCAAAATTACCGAAACCGTCACGCCAACCAAATCTGCCAAAAGCATCGAACCAACTGTATATCTTGTATTTTTAATCCCAACAGAACCAAAATAAACAGCGATGACGTAAAAAGTAGTATCAGAACTTCCTTGAAGAATTGCTGATAATTTTCCGGGAAAACTGTCCGCTCCAAAGGTCTTCATTGTATCAACCATCATGCCGCGCGCTCCGGAACCTGATAATGGTTTTATCAATGCAGTTGGCAGTCCGTCAACAAATCTGGTGTCGAGATGTGATGCGCTGGCAATCCATTTCATTCCGTCAATGAGGACATCAAAAACACCACTTGTTCTCAACAATGAAATCGCAATTAACATCCCAACCAAATATGGAATAATCTTCACGCAAACCGTGAAACCTTCTTTTGCACCATCTATAAACGCATCGAAGATGTTGATTTTTTTATAAACTGCTCCAAGCACTATTGCAAAGAAAATCAACAGGATAATTCCGTTGCTCATCACTTTGCTGAAAGAATCCAGTTCATCTTTACTGAGCTGAACCAAATAGATCACAAGCAAAGCGATAATCGCAGAAATCCCGCCAACATAAGCCAAAACAATAGGTTGAAAAAGATTGATTCTTTGGCGGATAGAAACTATCGTCATCGCAGCCAAAGTTGCACAAAAAGTCGCGATCATACAAGGCAGGAAAATATCCGTCGGTGTTTCTGAGCCCATGGATGAACGAATCGCAATGATTGAAACCGGAATCAATGTAAGTCCACTCGCATGCAGACAGAGAAACATAATTTGGGCGTTACTCGCACGGTCCTTATCTGGATTCAGGGTTTGGAGACTCTCCATTGCTTTGAGCCCGAATGGTGTTGCCGCATTATCAAGACCAAGAAGATTCGCACTAAAATTCAGCATCATATGCCCGAATGACGGATGATTCTTTGGAATCTCTGGAAATAATTTTGAGAAAAATGGCTGAATCATCCGACTCAGAAAGTTGATTCCACCTGCTTTTTCGGCGATGCTCATAAAACCCATAAAAAGTGCCATAATCCCAATCAGTTTCAAGCAAATATTCACCGCGGTTTCACTGGTTCCGATAACACCATCGGTTTCTGAAACTCGGTAAGTTTTTACGTTTTGAAGGGAATCCATTTTGTAATGAATGTGACCGTCTTCAAAATCCGGATTGGTCTGTAAAGATTTCTGAATCTCAGGAGAAAATTGCGCCAATGGTCTTTGGGAGATTTGAATCGTATCACCACCTTTTCCAACAACCATATCGTTGAAAATCTGACTATAATTCTCTGAACTAAAATATTTAATCGATGCAACTGCAATCGCAATAATAATAAAGGCGGACCAAATCCTGCTTAAAACCATTCTTGGAAATTAATTTCAGTAAATGTATGAAAAAAGGGAATAAATTAAAGAGGTTGGCTTTTAGAATTATTGACTATCTTAAAACTCCATATCTGTTCCCCCTTCCGGTAGATTAATAATTTTTTCAATCGGGTAAATGAACATATCAAAATCATTCAACGCATTGATTAATTGAAAATGTGAGAATTCTTTGATATTATCCAAAGTGATTCCTGTTTCTTTGATTTTTTTCGAAGCTAATAAATCCTGCCTCATCACGCCATTTAGAAGATAACTTTTCGAAGTGAACCAATTTTTATCTTTTAAAAACAAAATATTGGAATAGGATGTGTCTGTAATCTGATTGTCTTTCACAATAATAACTTCATCAGCACGGCTTTTGTCTTTCAATTTTTGCAATTGAGTTCTGTCAGCAGACTTAAAGTTATAGTCTATTCCATTATCAACAACCAGTTCAAAATCATCTAATTCTGAAATCGCATAAGGAATGATCTGTGTCTTGAAATTGTTGTCCAGGTCATACTCGATGCGGAATTTGTAAAGTCCATCTTCTTCATGTTCGAGATTGAGAAATAAACTATGAATATCGATTTCACACTCTTTTCCAAAATGTGAAAAAGTGTCGTTCATTCTTTTCTGATGAAGTTCTTTCAGGAAAATTTCTTGGTCTTCAACTTTGATGCTTTCAATAAATCGGGACATAGATTTTGTTTTTCATTTCTTCGTATTCGCTGATAAGGTCACTTTGATGGGTAATTCCACCTCCGCTTTTGAAAAAAAGTTTGTCGTTCTCTTTTTCAATAAAACGTATCATCACGCAAGAATCGAGATTTTTGCCATCAAAATAACCCGCAATTCCTGTGTAAAATCCTCTGTCAAATTGTTCGGCTTCCAAAATGATTTCCAAAGTTTTTGGCTTCGGAGCGCCTAAAATAGAACCAGCGGGCAACAACTTTTGAAGAATAGTTCCCATTTTATTTTGAAATTCCGGTTTGATTTCGCCTTCGATTTCGGAGCTCATTGCCAAGAGATTTTTCTGTTTGGTCTTGATGTAATCGATCCTTTGAAATTCTTTAACCTGAACTTGATTCGCCACCATACTCAAATCATTCCTCAACAAATCCACAACCGTATAATGTTCTGCCTTTTCTTTTGGGTCGTTTTTCAGAATGTTTTCTGCATCAGGGATTTCCGCATCAATGGTTCCTTTCATCGGATGTGTAAAAATCTTACCATCAACAATTTCTACAAAAGTTTCCGGTGAGAAAAAGACAAATTCAGCTGGCATCAGAACTTTATATTTCGCTTTTGAGAATTTGAAAATATCTTCTAAACTGAGATTGGTTTCGATTTCTGTTTTTGTGGTATAATTGGTCAAATAAGAGTTTCCTTTTCTGAGATTTTCTTTAACCAAATCAAAACCTTTTTTGTAAATCTCCAAGGTTTCAGGAAAAGATTTCCAATCAAAATCCGGAATTGTTGCGTACTCATAATCCACATTTCTAACATTCGGAAAATCAATCAACAGAATATTATTTTCAATTTCGTTTTGGGTGAAAATCCTGACGTCATCCATCAAAAAATTAATCAGGAAAAAAAAAGGGTCTTTTCTTTCTGACAACTCGTCCATTCTTTGAAACTGTGGATTTTGAAACATAAAAACAAAAATAAGAGAAAAGTTGATAGAGAAAATATAAAAGACTTAAAATGTGGTTTATCAAATGTGATCCTCTATTTTTGCAAAAAAGTTTGAGGAATGACGACGCAAAAACCGGAAATTGGAAAAATACTGACAGAAGCTTACCAATATTGGATGAGAACCTTGCCGTTTCAATTGCTGTTTTCGATAATTTATTTTTCTGTGATCATGTTTGCCGGAGCCTATGCGTTCCGATATTACGGACTTTTTGAGCAAGTGAATCAGTTTTCTCAACTGATGTATTTTGATCTTCCAGCTTTTACAAAGAAATATGAGGAACTGATGAAAACTGAAAATGCACTGTATTTTACAATGGTTATTTTGGTCATCAAATCTGTTATTTTCCCTTTGAATATTGGCTTTTTGAAAATCTATAGAAAACTGGATATTGGAGAACCTGTTTCCACATCGGATTTGTTTGCGGGCTTCCAAGGCCATTATTTCTTTTTGTTTTTGATTTATTCACTTTTCTGGAATATTCTTAACAGCTATATTTTGATTTTCCCGCCTTTAAGCCTTTTCTGGATCGGGATGATGATGTTTGTTCCAGCTTTGGTTTTTTATAAAAATTATAATTTTTTCCAGGCGTTCAGAATGAGTGTTCAGGTTTTTCAGAAGAATATTATTGTGATTTTGTTGGCTTGCCTGGCTTCTATATTGATTTCCTATTGTGGGCTTATCGCCTTCTTTTTCGGAATTTTCCTAACTTTTCCTTTCTGGAATGCCGTTATCTATGTTCTTTACAAAAATCTGATTGCAGATTTTGAGGAATAATTGTCTTTGTGTTAATCCTTTTAAGCGTTTTTTTGTGTAGATTTGAGAATCAACTATAAAAATAAACTCAATGGACAATTTTAAAGAATTCGAAACCACTGGTAAAATACCTGACAGAGATTCAGGCAGTATCATTTCCCACTCCTTCAATATTTACAAGGATATTTTTGTTTATCCATTAATCGTAGGCATTTTATTTGCCGTCATCGTTTCTGTCTTAGCCGGAATTACGGGATTTTGGGCTGCTGTTATTGGAATCAGCCAAGAAGCACAATCGGGTGGATATAATTCCGAAATATATGATGAAATTTATCGCGGAACACCCTTTTTAACTTTTGCAGGTGGCGCGTCTTTGTTTAATATTTTAGTATTTTCCCCTCTTATCGTAGGAACAATTTATATTGCTCATAAAAAAAATATCAATCAGCAAATTGAGTTTTCTGATTTATTCATCGGGTACAAACAGAATTTTCTAAATATCGTTTTATACGGATTGTTGTTCGCAATAGTGACAGGAATCTGTTCTTGGTTATTTTATGTTCCTGCCGTTTTTATTATGCCCTTTTTGTTTTTAGGTTTTCCTTTTCTCCTTTTTCAGAATATTTCTGCAGTAGAAGCACTGAAACACTCTATTGATATTGCTAAAAATAATTATGTTGATATTTTAATAATCAATCTGTTAGCGTATATATGTTCATTTTTGGGAATATTTGGATGTTGTATTGGTATAATTATTACTTATATGTTCTATTATTCGACAATGTATTCTGCATATTGTGCTTATGTAGCATTGCCAAAACAATTGAAACAATATTAAAATTCCAATAAACTATGTCAGATTCCGGTAAACCAATAGATTCTGTTGTTATCAAACAGATTGCATTAATTCTTCTTATATGTGTTTTAGTTGGGTTAATTTGCTGGAATCTGGCATTATTCATTCCTTCAGTTCTAGGAGCGGTCACCCTTTACATTGTCTGCAGAAAGTTCAACTATTACCTCATTGAAGAGAAAAACTGGAAACCCTGGGCTTCTTCTATGTTCTTGATGGTGGCCTCTTTGATCATCCTTATTCTTCCGGTTTACTTTATCGTCGATATGCTTGTGGCCAAAGCAGGAAATGCGCAGGCATATATGGAAAAGTTCAACATTTTCTTAGAGAAAATACATCAATTTGTTTTTCAGAAAGTTGGGTTTGATATCTTGAGTAAAGAAAATATTGCAAAAGTCACCAATTTTGCCGGAACGCTTTCCACAAAAGCTTTGAACACGACAGTGAATACCTTTACGGTCATTGTATCGATGTATTTCATCTTGTACTTTATGTTTGCAAAAGCCAGATTATTTGAAAAAATCATGGCAAGAGCAATGCCTTTCAAGAGAAAAAACAGTCAGCTTTTAGGCGACAAATTCATCAAATTGGTAATGGCAAACGCCATTGGAATTCCGGTTGTTGCTTTAGGACAAGGTTTGGTGGCGCTAATTGGTTATTGGATTTTCGGATGTCCAAGTCCGATGCTTCTATTCGCATTAACTGCAGTCGCATCTATGTTACCTGTTGTCGGCGCAGCCATTGTTTACGTTCCAGTCGGGATTTTTATGATTGCCGAAGGACAAACTGGTCCAGGTGTCGGGATTTTGCTATACGGATTGATCATTGTTGGCTTAACGGATAATCTTCTCAGATTCACTTTACTTAAAAAATTAGAAGATATCCATCCGCTGGTAACTGTTTTCGGAATTATTTTGGGGATGAACATCTTCGGATTTATGGGATTGATCTTCGGTCCAATCCTGATGTCAATTACTGTATTGCTAATCCAGGTTTACCGGGACGAATTTTCTGAAGATGATACGCCTCCGCTCGAACTCCCGAATCAAGATAGTGAGCTGGAAAACAAAATCGATTTAATCATATAAAATGGACGGAATAAATCCGAATATCCTGAAAGAAATCTGTGAAGTCAGAATGCCTTTTGGAAAATATAAAGAAACAATTTTGGCAGATTTACCCATTTCTTATCTCGAATGGTTTATGAGAAATGGCGGATTCCCACAAGGAAAATTGGGTATGCAACTCTCCACCATTTACGAAATCAAACTGAATGGTTTGACGGATTTATTAAAACCTCTCAGACGATGATTTTTTCGGTAAATTTGCATTTATAAAGTTGTTATGAAGAAAAAAATAAATGCCGTAAGAAGGTCACTTATGAAAAGTCTTACCAAAAATATTGGTAAATCCCATGCTGAAGGAAAACTTGATAAAGATTTTGTTGTAAAAAGAGTTCTGATTTCCCGCCCCAATCACAGGCTTGGAAATCTTCTTTTATTAACGCCGTTGGTGCAGGAGATTGAAAACACTTTTCCCGATGCAAAAATCGATTTGTTTGTAAAAGGAGGCGTAACACCTATTATTTATAAAAATTATAAAAATGTTGATAAAATCATTCAACTTCCAAAAAAGCCATTCAGCAATTTATTTCAATATATAAAAGGCTGGTTTGCTTTGCGATGGAGAAAATATGATTTGGTTATCAATGCCACGCAAGGTTCATCCTCAGGAAGATTATCGATACTTTTCTCCAAATCCAAGTATAAATTTTTCGGGGAAGATGTAGAAAATATCAGCAGTCAAAACCCTGATTACAATCATATTGCAAAAAACACGATTTATAATCTCAGGCATTATTTATCCCAAATTGGTTTTAATGAGAATAAATCCGAGATTCCTTTTCTTAATCTGAAATTGGATGAAAAAGAATTGGAAGATGGCAAGAAAAAACTCCACAACATTGTAAAAAACGACAAGAAAACCATCTGTCTCTTCACCAATGCAACAGGTGCAAAGATTTATTCTGAAGATTGGTGGGAAGCCTTTTACGCAAAATTAAAAGCCTCTTTCCCAGATCACAATATCATCGAGCTTCTGCCTGTAGAAAATATCTCCAAGCTTAATTTTAAAATCCCGAATTTCTATAGTAAAGATGTTCGCGAAATGGGCGGTTTTCTTGCCCACACAACCGTTTTCATCGCTGCAGACAATGGTGTGATGCATCTGGCGAGTGCTTCTAGTGTTCCTACAATCGGGCTTTTCCAAGTGACAGATGAGATGATGTACAGCCCTTATAATGAGAAAAGTTTCTCTATCAACACAAATAATCAGGATTTAGATAAAGTAATAGAGCTTATCAAAACGTCTTTAAAATAATATTAAAATCAATAACTTTAACCTTGAAATAATATTATGAACTTTATTCTTTCAGAAGTCTATTCCCAGTATAAAAATGACATCCTAAAAATTTTAGATATTTTTAAGACTGACGGTGTCATTGTTGGTCACGGCAATCGAAATACGGTTAAGTTTTTCAATGTTGATCAATTGAAATTCAATTTCAAGTCATTTAAACAGCATAATGTGATCAATCGTCATGTCTACAAATATTACAGAAAATCCAAAGCCAGACGTTCTTACGAATACGCCAATCTTCTTCTGAACAAAAATTTTTACACGCCTACGCCTATTGCATATGTCGAGTTTTATGATTTTTGGGGATTGACGTCCAGCTATTATATCAGTGAACAATTAGAAGATTGTTTTCCCCTCACGGATGCGCTTCATAATTCTGAATTTTCTGATAGAACACAGATTTTTAAAAGCTATGCCTCGCTTATCTACAACCTCCACGAAAACGGAATCGAGTTTATAGATAATGCTTCCGGAAACTTCCTCATAAAAAAGGAAAACGGGCTCTACAATTTCTATCTGGTCGACCTCAACAGAATGAATTTTCACACAGATTTCCCTACTGATAAGAGACTCCGTAATTTTGCAAGACTCACAAATGATAATGAAACGATGAAAATCATCAGTACAGAATATTCTAAATTATCTGGTATTCCTATAGAATATTGTCTGCAAAAAATCAATGATGCTTCTGAAAAAATGGTAAGAAAGCGTAAGATCAAAAAGATTCTGAAGTTTTATAAATACTTTTTGAAAAAATAAATTTAAGCTTTCAATGCTGCGATTTCATCCCTCAATTTCGCCGCTTTTATGAAGTCGAGATTTTTCGCTGCAGCTTCCATTTCTTTCTGCTTTTGAATCACAATTTTCTCGATATCTTCGCTACCATAGGTTGCTTTGGTTTCGGCAACTTCCTGTAGGATTTCTTTGTGTGTGTATTTTGCATCTGGGAAATCTTTGCTTCTTCCTACCAGATTCTCACTTATTTTTTTGTTTAATGCTTGGGGAACTTTGCCGTGATCTGTATTATATTGGATTTGTTTTTCACGACGGTAATTGGTTTCATCTATTGTTGCCTGCATAGATTTCGTCATTTTATCAGCGTACATTATTGCGCGACCATTCAGGTTTCTTGCTGCTCTACCAACCGTTTGGATCATCGATCTTCTGGAGCGCAACATTCCTTCTTTGTCTGCATCCAAAATCGCAACCAGTGAAACTTCCGGCAGATCCAGACCTTCTCTCAATAGATTGACACCCACCAAAACATCAAACAATCCCAAACGCAGATCTTGCATAATCTGAATTCTTTCCAAAGTCTCAACATCTGAATGTATATATCTCGTTCTGATTCCAACTTTCGTGAAATATTTCGTGAGTTCTTCTGCCATTTTTTTGGTTAATGTCGTTACCAGGACTCTTTCGTCGGCTTCTTCCCTTTTATGGATCTCCTCAATCAAATCATCAATCTGATTCATCGTTGGACGAACTTCGATAATTGGGTCCAAAAGTCCTGTTGGACGGATAATTTGTTCGATGTAAGTTCCACCAGATTTCTCCAATTCGTAATCTGCAGGTGTTGCGGAAACGTAAATCACCTGATTCTGCATATCCTCAAATTCATTAAATTTCAACGGGCGGTTGTCCATTGCTGCAGGCAGACGGAAACCGTGTTCCACCAAAACTTCTTTTCGGCTTCTGTCACCGCCGTACATTGCGTGAACTTGTGGAACAGTCACGTGACTTTCATCTATCACCATCAGAAAATCTTTGGGAAAATAATCTAAAAGACAAAATGGTCTGGAGCCGGGCAAACGCCCATCCATGTATCGGGAATAATTTTCGATTCCGGAACAGTAGCCAAGCTCGCGAATCATTTCCAAATCCAATTCTGTTCTTTCTTCAAGACGTTTAGCTTCCAACGGTTTTTCTATTTCTCGGAAAAAATCGACCTGCTTTACCATATCATCCTGGATTTGACGTATCGCACCTTGCATTGTCTCAGCCGTGGTTACAAAAAGGTTAGCAGGATAAATATTGATAATGTCAAAATTCGAAATCACATTTCCAGAAACGGGGTCAAAACTTTGGATTTTCTCCACATCATCTCCAAAAAACTGAATCCTGATCGCTGTATCAGCATAAGCCGGATAAATATCGATCACATCACCTTTTACACGAAACGTACCTCTTTGAAACTCATTGAGCGCTCTGGAATACAATGCACTAACTAATTGATGAAGCAATCTGGTCCGAGACAATTTTTCATTTTTCTCGATGGTGATTAATGATTTGTGAAATTCACTTGGATTTCCTACACCATAAATACATGAAACCGAAGCTACGATCAAAATATCCCTTCGGCCGGAAAGCAAACTTGCAATTGCAGAAAGCCTTAGTTTCTCCACTTCTTCATTGATGCTCAAATCTTTCTCGATGTAAGTATTGGAAGATGCAATGAAGGCTTCTGGCTGATAATAATCGTAGTAACTCACAAAATATTCTACCGCATTGTCTGGAAAAAACTCTTTGAACTCCATAAAAAGCTGAGCTGCCAAAGTCTTGTTGTGCGCCATCACAATCGTAGGGCGCTGAACACTTTCTACAACATTGGCAACGGTAAAAGTTTTTCCAGAACCTGTAACACCGAGAAGCGTCTGATATTTCTCGCCGATATTGATGCCTTCTACCAATTTTTCAATTGCGGTTGGCTGATCTCCAGTGGGTTTATATTCTGAGTGCAGTTTGAAATCCATCTAACAAAAATACGAAATAAAAAAACGTTCCGGAATGCGAAACGTTTGATGTTGATGATAAAATTTTTCTATTGAATTTGCATTGTTATGGGCAATTGGAAAACTGTTGCTGCCGCTTTTCCTTCTTCCGTCGCTGGCTTCCAAAGTTTGTCCTGAGTTACAAGCTTTAAGCTTCTTATCGCTTCATTGTTGAATTCATGATTCGGGCCTTCCGCTTTAACATCTTTGGTTTTTCCATTTTCATCGATGGTGATATAGATACTTGTCTTTAATGTTCCATCTTTTTTCCCAAATGCAGAAGAATCAAAATTTTCTGAAAAACTCTTCCGTAGCGCATTCAAACCTTCCGGAAATTCTGCTGGTGTAATCTCTCTTGCCGGTGGTGGCGGTGGCGGAATTGGCAATTCGTTTTCTTTCAATTCACTTGGAGTTGGCGGAACTTTTTTTCCTTTGATTTGAACATTAGCTTTTTTAACATTTTTGCTAGGAATTGTATCCCGTTGTAATGAATTGTACTCAGCAATTTCCGGAATTTCAGATTTCACTTCAAGTTTAGTTTGCGTAGCGTAAACTTTTTGTACAAATAAAATACTTGCTCCAGCTAAAACAGAAATGGAAAGCCATTTTTTCACTTTTTCCAATTTGGATTTTTGGGTTGTCATCATAATAAATCGTTGTTTGGTGTTATTAAAATTGAATGGGTTGACTAAAGAAATACTTTGAGAATTCATCACTTCTGAAAGTATGAGATGCTGATAACTTTTGACATCAAATTGTTGTTCTAAAATTACCTCATCGGCAAGAAACTCGTGGTTGGTAATGATTGCTTTTTTGAAGAAAAAAATCGCCGGATTGAACCAGGAAATCGCTTGCAGAAACTCAATGAAAATCAAATCCAGAGAATGCTTCTGAACCAGATGCGTTTTCTCGTGGAGAAAAATCCGGCTGTCAATCTGTTGATTTTCGAAATAATTTTGATTAAGATAGATCTTGTTCCAAAAACTAAAAGGAGGCAGATCTTTCTCAATCAATTTTATGTTTTGATTTTTATAAATCAGATCTATTCCTTTCAGCTTGATGATTTTTATAATCGAAAACAATGCTTTAACAATCATAACAAAGGCAATCAAACTATAAATCAGCAAAATCAAATTCAGCCAGTCGAATACCGAAGCTTGGGTTGTATTCTGAATCAATTGTTGTTTCTGGATTTGTTCAAAAACCAATTGACTTTCCTGCTGTGAAATTGCTGGTAAATTAATCTTAACAAAAGGAATTGCATAAGAAAAAACCAAGGCAAACAAAAGATAGAATCTGTTGAACCGAAACATCTTTTCTCTTTGCAAAAACAAGTAATAAACCCCGATCAATAAAGATGAACAAAGGATTATTTTAAAAATAATGGTTAACATTTTAGTCCGTAATTTCTTTATCAATAATATCTCGAAGTTCTTTTAACTGTTTCTGGGAAAGCTTCGCACTTGATGTGAAAAATGATGCAAATTGGCTCACAGAATTATTAAAAAAGCGGTCAATCATAGAAGACATTTCGCCTTGGAAATAATCTTCTTTCTGCACCTTCGGGAAATATTCTCTAGAGTTTCCAAAAAGTTTATAGCCTACCAAATCTTTGTTCTGCATTCTTTTCAACAATGTTGCAACGGTTGTTGGGGCAGGTTTTGGATCTGCATAATCTTCCAAAATATCTTTCATAAAAACCTTTTCTTTTTGCCAAAGGATTTCCATGAGTGTCATTTCGGTTTCTGTTAATTTTTGTTCGTTCATTCTACAAAATCAAATTATATTCTACAAATGTAGAATTAAAATTTAAACTGACCAATCTTGATGGCATTATTTTTTCATAGTCTTTTCAAAATAAATCTTATGTTAAAATCCACATTACCAACACTTTTTTGTTCACTCTTTCTTTTATACTCCTGCAATTGGAAAGGACAACCAAGCAAACCCACTTCTCTCGAAGAAAAACCAAACACAGATTACAAACCCGCTTTTGAAGGTCAAACCAGGATCACACCGGTAAAAACTGCAACACCTTATAATGTCGAAATTCTTAATACCTCTCTAGGAAAACCTTGGGGAATTATCAATTTGCCTGATGGAAGGTTTCTGATCACAGAAAAAACAGGATTCATAAACGTAGTTTCTGCAGATGGAAAGCAGGTTTCAAAAATCGATGGTTTCCCCAAAGTAGATGCCAAAGGACAAGGAGGAATGTTGGATGTAGCTCTGGATCCGGATTTTAAAACGAATAATATGATTTTCTTCGTTTTCTCTGAACCATTTGAAAACGGAAATTTGACTTCTGTAGCAAAAGGAAAACTCTCCGCTGATTTTAAATCAATTTCTGGAGTAAAAGTGATTTTCCGTGCAACACCTTCTTACGATGGCGATAAGCATTATGGAAGTCGATTGGTTTTTGATAAAGATGGAAATCTATTTGTAAGTACAGGTGAACGTTCTGATAAACAAACAAGAGTTTTTGCGCAAAAAACAGATAACTATCTAGGTAAAATTCTAAAAATAACCCAAGACGGAAAACCAGCTCCAGGAAACCCTTTTATTGGAAAAGAAGGCTACAAACCCGAGATTTTTGCTTATGGAATCCGTAGTCCGCAAGGTTTGGCTTTGGATGAAAAAGGACAGCTTTGGGACATCGAAATGGGACCAAGAGGCGGTGACGAAATCAACCTCATCCAAGCCGGTAAAAACTATGGTTGGGGCGATGTATCTTACGGAATTGAATATACGGGTGGAAAAATCAATAATGGAACAACGCAGAAAGCTGGAACAGAACAACCGGTCTACTATTGGGACCCAGTTGTTTCTCCAAGTGGCGTGACTTTCTATACAGGAAATATTGAGGAATGGAAAAACAACCTATTCATAGCGTGTTTGAGTGGTCAGCATATTAACCGAATTATTATTAAAGACAATAAAGTAGTTGGTGAAGAAAGACTATTGCTCGAACAAAAAGAAAGGTTCCGAGATGTTTTGAACGGAATGGATGGAAATCTCTATGGAATAACGGATAGCGGGAAACTCTACAAAATTTCAAAAAAATAAATGCGAAATCCTGATCAACTCAGGATTTTTTTATGCGGTCTGCTTTCTTGATTCCTTGAAAATCTTTCAAATAAAATGGTTCAAAATAAGCAGTATCTTCAAAATCCTTTTGATTGAATTTCTCCACAGACCTCTTAATCAAACCCTTAGCCGATGGATAAATATCGGATTTGAATTCTGCATTTGGAAGATTTAAAATCTCCTGTGCTTTTTTTGCTCCATCACCAATAAACAGAACTTTCTTATCCGCTAATTCAGAAAAAGAATTTTCCTCTAGGATTTTAGCTTCAGTTTCCTTTATCATTTCGCCGGAAGCTCCATCAAAGAACGCGGTGTAAACTTCCATTCTTCGCGCGTCAATCAATGGAATAATCAATTCAAAACCTTGATTTACAAATTGTCCTACCATAGAATCCAAAGAATTGATGGCAATCAAAGGAAGCTTCAAGCCATAACAGAATCCTTTTGCAGAAGCTGCGCCAATTCTGAGACCCGTATAAGAACCCGGACCTTTTCCAAGAGAAACAGCATCCAAATCTTTCAAAGAAATCTCTGCGCCTTCCAAAGCCCACTCTACAAAGGAATGAAGGCTTTCCGATTGTTTATAATTGTCCGAAACTTCTTCGCAAAGACAAAGTATTTCTTTGCCATCAGAAATAGCAACTGAACAGTTTTTGGACGAGGTTTCTATGTGGAGGATTTTCATTCGCCAAAGTTATGAATTAAAAAAAACTTTCAAAAATTTAGGATTATTTAATGATTCATTTCGCTATGATTCTATTGATTTTCGGTTGCAAAAACCAAATCCCAATCGGGAAAAACCAAAGAAGAAAAAACTCGCCGGCAAAATCTACAAACGTCACATCTTCTTGCGATTCTGCAGTTTTGATAGATTTTGCAGTAATGTAAACCACGTAGAAAAAACTAAAAACGGCAAATAAATGGATTGGAAAAATCAGAACAAGCCACCAGATATGGAAGTTGTTTTCGGTCGTTGTAATCAAAAATCCTGTTGGAAAAATTAAAAATGCTAAAAACATATACAAAACAGGGAAAATGATGAAAAACCAAATGCCGTTCGATGATGATTTCAGTTTGTCGTTTTGGATTTTGCGATTCATCCCGTGGTTCAGAAAATAATACCAACTCAACAATAGGCTTAGTGAACCTGCGCATCCTATTGCCATTGCAAATCCAGTGAAAATTGTGTTTTCGGAATAAGCTAAGACAAGATAAAAAAGTCCGATGACTACGATAAAAGTTACAAAAAACAGCAGAAAAACGTTCCATTGTTTTGATGTGAGAAAAAATCGCTCCATATTTTTTGTTTTTAATTTAAGTTTTTAAAGTCACACTTTGCCTGCTCCACAATTTCCAAATTCCTTTTTGCCGAATCCAGATTTCGAGAACGGAAAGTTTCATTTCGAAGATTTCGTTTTTGTAAAGTCCTTTTACTGCAATGATTCTGCGGATATTTGCAAATTTATTTTTGATTTTAAATTCCTTCAATTCGGTTTGATTGACGGATTCGTATTTCACTTTTCCTGATTCAAAATCTTTTTTGAAATCATTAAAATTCTGAACCCAACCATTAGAATGTCCAAAAGAAACATCATAAGAAAACAAATCCAAAATTTTGGAATCGTTATTTTCCATCAGCGAATCTAGCTTTGAAACCTGAATCAAAAGACTTTTTTCTTTTATTGAATATTTCTGCGAAAATCCCAACACAAAGCAGAAAACGAATAAGAATTGAAATATCTTCACCTATCAAAAATTGAAATATTAATTATTACAATAACACTCAATAAAATTAAAAAATCCCGAACAATTCAGGATTGATTATTATCATAAAAACAAAAATATTTTAAATATTTATCAAAAATAAAATACAATTATGTTCTGTAAATCGTTCTTGGTTCAGCCTGCGCTTTTGGATAAATTGTAAATTCCGCAATAGAAACTCTTTCCGGAACATTGATGCAATAGGCAATCGCATCGGCAATATCTTCCGCTTTCAAAGCTTCGTAACCAACATAAACTGTCGAAGCTCTTTCTGCATCACCTTTGAATCTTACTTTAGAAAAATCTGTTGCAACTGCGCCCGGTTGGATATTTGTCACACGGATCCCGAATTCTGTAAGTTCAATTCTCATTCCTTCAGAAATCACATCCACTGCTTTTTTTGATGCGCAATAAACAACGCCGTTTGCATAAGTTTGTCTCGAAGCAACAGAACTGATATTGATGATTTGTCCGTTTTGTTTTTCTTTCATCAATTTGATAATTGGTTGAGAAACATAGAGCAGACCTTTTACATTTCCGTCCATCATTGCGTTCCAGTCGTGCGGATCTCCGTCCGCAATTGAGTCTAGTCCGTGCGCATTTCCGGCGTTGTTGATGAGAACATCAATGTTTTTCCAATCTTTTGGAAGTGAATTGATGGCTTCAAAAACCCCATCAGAATCTCTGACATCAAAGCTTAATGTAAAAATTTCGGTTTCTTTTGACAGTTCGGATTTCAATTCTTCGAGAATGGTTTTGTTTCTTCCGCAAAGAATAATTCTGTTTTTTTGTTTTGCCAAGAGAATGGCTGTTGCTTTTCCTATTCCGGAAGTGGCTCCGGTGATGAATATTGTTTTCAATTTACTTTAGATTTAGAAGTGCAAAATTAAGAAGGATCAAGTTTAATTCAGTAATTTTCTGGTGATAATTCTCGCAGATTGAGCAAATTTTACAGATTATATCAAAATAAAAATCCCGAAAATTATTCGGGATTAGCTTTAAAGATTTTTTGTGATAAATCCTATTTCTTACTATCAGCCTGGAAATCCAAACTTACAGAATTCATACAGAATCGCGTTCCAGTTGGTGGCGGACCATCATTGAAAACGTGTCCCAAATGCGAATCGCAACGTTTGCAAAGAACTTCGATACGTTCCATTCCGTGAGTGGAATCTCGTTTGTAGCTTACACCTTCTTTGTCCGCTTCGAAGAAACTTGGCCAGCCACAAGTGCTTGCAAATTTGGAACTTGAACGAAACAAGTGATTGCCACAAACGGCGCAGTAATATTCTCCGAGTTCGTCAAATTCATTGTATTTTCCTGTAAATGGATATTCTGTGTTAGCTTCTCTTGAAATGGCGTAAACTTCTGCCGGCAGGATTTTTTTCCATTCTTCGTTAGAGACGCTCAGTTTGGTTTTATCGGTTCTTGAATAGTAAGGATTGTTTTTGTGAGTGTTATCTTCCATTGTTTTCTGTTCTGGATGTTTGGTTAAATCGATTTTTTTCTGCGCACATTGTTGCAGAAATAAGGTCATTAATATTAAAAAAAATACTTTTTTCATTTGAGTAAATTTACGAAATCTATTAGAATATTCCATTAACATAAGTTATTAAACAAAAGCACTCATTCCCGTGATTGAACGGCCAACGATCAAAGAGTTGATCTCTTTGGTTCCTTCGTAAGAATAAATCGCTTCTGCATCGGCAACAAATCTGGCAACATCGTGTTCCAGAAGAATGCCGTTTCCGCCCATCACTTCTCTGGCTTGTGCGACAACATCACGGGTTCTCAAGCTACAGAATACTTTTGCTAATGAGGCGTGCTCGTCTTTCAGAATATCTTGGTCTTGCATTTCCGACAATCTGAAAACCAAAGTTTGCATCGCTGTAAGATTGGACAACATTTCTACCAGATGTCCTTGAATTAACTGAAAAGATGCTATCGGTTTTCCAAACTGTTCTCGTTTTCTGGTGTAATCCAAAGCACTTTCATACGCACCTCTTGCACAACCGGTTGCCATCCAAGCAACGCCGGCCCTAGTCATTTGGAGGACTTTTGCGGTATCTTTAAAAGAATTTGCGTGTTCCATTTTTTGAGAATCGGCGATGAAACAATCTTTCATTGTTATTAATCCATTTTGGACAATTCTAAGTGCCATTTTTCCTCTTATTTTTTCAACTGTAAATCCGGGTGTATCCTTTTCCACAATAAATCCTTTAACCTGATTATCATCTAAATCTCTTGCCCAAATGATAATGACATCAGCAAATGTGGCATTTCCAATCCATTTTTTCTGTCCATTCAGAATCCAGCCACCTTCTACTTTTTTACAAGTTGTTGTCAATCCGCCAGCTGCGCCGGAACCCACTTCTGGCTCGGTCAACCCAAAAGCGCCAATCAAATCGAATTGCTGCATTCCGGGAAGATACTTTTGTTTCTGTTCTTCGGAACCGCACATATAAATCGAGCCCATTGACAATCCGGACTGAACACCGAAAAATGTTGCCAAAGACGCATCAACTCTTGCGATTTCCATGGCTATGACACCTTCCATTAAGAATGGTAAATTGGGACAGCCATAACCTTCATAAGTTACACCGCAGAGATTCAGTTTTTTGAATTTCGGGATGAGCTCGTGTGGGAAATCATCGTGTAGCCAATAATCGTTGACCAAGGGTTTTGCTTCTTTCTCCATAAACTCACGCACTTTCAGCTGGATAGCTCTTTGCTCGTCCGTTAACTTTAAATGCAGCTCATAAAAATCACCGTTGATTGGTGGTAATTCTCTTTTCTTTCCTGACGAATCCAGCATTTTCGTCAAACCTTTGATTTGATTTTCATCCAGTTTTGAGAACTGATTCATCAGTTTTGGAAGGTCTACTTTTTCGGAAATTTTTGCAATTTGGTCTATATCGATATTTTTTAAAAGGTTGAAAACACCTTTAATCTTGGAGATTGTGCTGTTCATAGATTCTCTTTTTCTGTAGAATGCAATTAATATTCCTAAAAAGATTTTACAATTCGACAATTACGAATGTTCCTTTGGAAATTAATTTTACAAAATACTCATTATCAATATTTTGAACTGAAGCTTGATTTACAATTAGTTTCATATTGATTTGCAGCATTACTTTCATTTTAATTATCAATTTTGAAATATTAACCTCAAACCATAATCTATTATGAAAACGAAAATCTTATCAATCAGCTTAATTGCTTTACTTTTAGTCGGATGTAAAAAAGAAGAATATGCAGATTCGAATGCGGATTATGAGACTACGATCTCTGCTGACAGCGCTTCCGTAGCTGCAACCCAGCAAGTCAAAGGCAAACAATTTGTGAAAACTGCGGAAGTAGATATGGAAGTGAAGGATGTTTATGACGCGACAATCTCAATAGAAAAACAACTGATCTCACTTGGTGGATTTGTAACCAAAAGCCGAATGGAAGCTCAGACTTTGTCAGAAAATACTTACAACACATCCGACGAATCCTCGATGTTGATAAGAAAATTTCAGAATCAGAACAAAATGCAAGTTCGTGTTCCGACCGAGAAACTTGGGGAGTTTTTGAATTTTATTAATGATAAAAAAGTATTTCTTAATTCCAGAATTATTTCTGCGGATGATGTGACGGCAAATATCAAATTCACTAAAATGGAAACCGAAAGACAGGCAAAAACAAGCACAAATATTTCTCAGCTAAAAGCAGGAAAAGACAAAGTGAATCTGGATGATAAAAATATGTCCGAAGCTAATAATCAAAAATATTCTACCGAAATTCTTACTGATAATCTGAAATATTCAACGGTTGATATCTACATCAAAGAACCGGGCACAAGCGTTGCGAAAATCCCAATCGTCAATACCAAAAATATTGATAATGAATACAAATACAATTTCTTCTTTGATGTGAAAAATGCTTTTGTGGAAGGCTTTTATTTGATTCAGCAGATTTTTGTTTTCATAATTTCGATTTGGCCGATTGTTTTGCTTGGCGGATTGGTGTTTTATTTTTGGAGAAGGAGAAGAACTGTTGTCAAATCATAATATTGTCATTCCCTAGGGATCTCAGCTGTTTAGATTGACTACGTCGAAACTCTACGTTAGGTTTCCTGCGGAATGACAAATTGTATGTTATTTTTATTTCTTAATTTTGCAAAACGATGCTGAGAAAACTGCAACTTTTTTTTATGATTTTCTGTTTGGGAATTTTTGTGTTTCCGAAGCAGAATTTCAATGCGCAAGTTGCTCAGAGTTCTTGTTGTGAATCTCAGACTCAAAATTCTGATTGCTGCGAGAAGGAAGATGCATCTTCAAAATCTTGTAGCCACGATTCCAAAAAGGAAAAAGACTGCAAAGACAATTGCACGACTTGCAAAACCTGCAGTTCGGGATTCATATTTTCTGTTGTTTTGAATCACTTCGACAACAAACTGAGAACACCGATCTTCGAAATCAACAATCAATATTCTTATTATTCTCAAGCGCCTTTAGCAAGGACTTTCAACATTTGGCAGCCGCCTAAAATTGGTTAATTTTATTTAATTCCTCTCGCTGATTTAGTAAATCTTGCAGATTCATTTTCGAAATTCAATCTGCCTAATCCGTAAAATCTGTGAGAATTAAAATTTCAGGATTTATCAATCATAAATCAAATAATTAAAATTAATCAAAATGAATTCTATTATAAAATCGGGAATTTTATTCCTTTCTATATTTCTATTTTCAAATTTTTCTGCACAGACAAAAACCTTCAAAGCCAAAGTAGAAGGCAACTGCGGAATGTGTAAAGAGCGCATAGAAACTACTGTTAAAGCAGACAAAAACGTAAAGTCAGCCGACTGGAGTATGAGCAAAAAAGTCCTGACTGTAAGTTATGACGCTTCCAAAACGGACAAAAAATCCATCCTGAAAAGCATTGCTGAAGTTGGTCACGACAACGAAATGTTCCGTGCTTCTGACAAAGTCTATGACGATTTGGATGCTTGCTGCCAGTACGACCGTCCCGACAACAGCAAAAAGTTGGCAAAAAATAGTGATACCAAACAAGTCTGCGAGCTTAAGTAATTAATTTAAATTTTTGACGATGAATTATTTAAGTAGAAAACTTATGTTTTCTGTGCTGCTCGTTTGCTCCGTATTTTCGTTTGCGCAAACCGTTACAGAACAGTTTCTGGTAAAAGGAAATTGCAACATGTGCAAAGCCAGAATAGAAACAACTGCCGTGAAAGCAGGCGCAGTCTCCGCCAACTGGAGCGCAGAAAACCAAACCTTGACAATGGTTTTGGACGAGTCGAAAGTTACTTGCGACACGATTCTAAAACAAGTTGCAGAAGCCGGGCACGACAACGAGAAATTCAAAGCTCCGGATGAATCCTATAAAAAATTGCCACCTTGCTGCGAATACACCAGAGATTCTGATGAATCTGATAAAAAAACCAATCAGATTGAAGGTGTAAAACTGACGAGAGAGAAAGAAGCGACGGCTATCAGCAAAAAAGAAGTGGGATTGATTTTCAATATCAGTTCCAAAGAATTGCTAAAGGCTGCGTGCTGTAATCTCTCAGAAAGTTTCGAAACCAATGCGACTGTGGATGTTTCGTTTAGCAACGCCGTGACAGGAACTAAGCAATTGAAAATGTTGGGATTAGACCAAAAATACACCCTTCTGACCAAAGAACAATTGCCGGAAATCCGTGGATTGGCTTCGGCTTACGGACTTAATTTTATTCCGGGAAAATGGATTGGTGGCATCCAATTGACGAAAGGTGGAAGTACTGTTGTGAACGGCTATGAAAGTATCACAGGACAAATCAACACCGAACTTTTGAAATCTCACGACGATGATAAAAAATCGGAAACGGAAATCAATTTGTTTTCTGATAACAACGGTCGTGTGGAAGCCAATTTCACAAACACTTCCCCAATTTCCGATAAATGGACTCAAAGTGTTTTGCTACACGGAAACGGAACGTTTGGCGACACAGATATGAACGATGACCGTTTTCTTGACAGACCAAAAGGAAGCCAGCTAAATGTAGCTTATTTATTGAATTACAATGATTTGGAAGACTCTGGATTCGCTTCACATTTTGGAATTAATTTTCTAAAAGATGAGCGAACTGCCGGACAAATCGGATTTAATAAAAGGATTCCGCAGAAAGACCAATCGCTGTACGGCGTTGGAATTGATATTTCGAGATTTCAATTATGGAACAAAACGGGTTATGTTTTCAAAGGGAAACCTTATCAAAGTATCGGCTGGATGAACCAATTGACTTATCATCAGCAAGATAGTTTTTTTGGATTGAGAAATTATTTCGGAAAAGAAACGTCTTATTACTCTAATTTGATTTTCGAAAGTATCATCGGAAATACAAACAACAAATATAAAGTTGGAGCCAGTTTCCTTTATGATAAATACGATGAAGATTATCTTTTGGACAACTTCAACAGAACCGAAACCGTTCCGGGATTGTTCGCTGAATATACTTTGACAGGCGAAAAATTCACTTTGGTGACAGGCGCACGTGTTGATTTTCACAATCTTGCAGGAACTCAGTTTACGCCGAGAATGAATTTTAAATATGATTTGACGCCAAAAACCATTTTCAGGATTTCAGCCGGAAGAGGTTTCCGAACTGCGAATATCTTTGCGGAAAGTCAGTCTTATTTTGCTTCGAATCGTCAAATTGAAGTCATCAATAACGGTGGAGAAATCTATGGTTTGAAACCAGAAATTGCCTGGAATTATGGCGTAAGTCTTCAGCAAGAATTCAAATTGTTTGGGAGAAAATCAACCATTTTAGCTGATTTTTTCAGAACCGATTTCCAGAATCAAGTGGTGACGGATTTGGATGAATCTGCTCAGAAAATCCTTTTTTATAATCTTGAAGGAAAATCTTTTGCGAATAGTTTCCAGACACAATGGGATGTTCAGCCTGTGAAAAATCTAGAATTCAGAGTGGCTTACAAATATTATGATGTGGCTTTGGATTATTTGAGCGGATTTAAAAAAGTTCCGTTTATGGCGAAACATCGTGGATTTGCGAACTTGGCCTATTCAACCAATAAAACGGAGAAAGGCAGGTTTTGGAGTTTTGATACGACATTAAATCTGGTTGGAAAACAAAGACTTCCAAACACAAAATCAAATCCAGCAGAATTCCAGATTGGAAATTATTCGCCAAGTTATTCTACTTTGAATGCTCAGATTTCAAGGAATTTCTCTGATAAAATCAGGGTTTATTTGGGTGGTGAGAACTTAACCGGTTATCAGCAGAAAGTTGCGATTTTGGATGCAGGTAATCCATTCGGAAATTATTTCGACGGCGGAATGGTTTATGCGCCAGTGATGAAGCAGAATTTCTATGTTGGTGTGGACTTTAAGTTTTAATTTAAAAATGTTAAATTTGATAAAATTAGAAAATTGAAAACATTAACAATCCTAATAGCAAGCATCGCATTGTTATATTCTTGTGACAAAGCGAAAATGAAAATCGCAGAAAGCGAAGCTCCGAAAAGCGATTCTGTGGCTAATAATATAACAGAAAATGCTACAGTTCCTGCTCCGGCAGAAGTTGCATCATCAGTGACAAATGTTCCTGTTTCAGAAAAACCAGCTTTGAATCCGGCACACGGGCAACCGTATCACCGTTGCGAAATCGCAGTTGGTGCGCCGATTGACAGTGCACCAGCTCAGCAAAATGCACCACAAACGCAAACGCCATCAATTTTGAGTCCAACTGTTGCACCAGCTCCACAAGTTCAGTCACTGGGACCAAAACCAGCTTTGAACCCAGCCCACGGCGAACCTCATCACCGTTGCGAATTGGCTGTTGGTGCGCCTTTGACTTAGAATTTTTGAAAATTCAGATAAATGAAATGCAACTTATAAAAGTTGCATTTTTTGTCTATTTTAAAATATTTGGAATAAAATTTAAGCTTCCTGATTATAGAAACCTTCCATCAATTCATTCGCTTTTTCGAAGTCATTTTCTGAGACTTTCAATTGCACGCCACCACTGGTTGTGTTGAATAGATTATAAGTATTAGCCAAAATATTCCCGAAGACAAAGGTTTCAACGCCATTGGTTTCCAAGAAAATCTTGAGCATTTCCGCTTCTATTTCTGTATTGAATATTTTGAGTGTGACTAATTCCATATTGTTTTTCATTAATTAAATTATAGCCTGTTGGCATTCTCGTTGACCGCCTTTTCCTTGTAATTTGATTTTTTCAATTTTCCAAAGTTATATTTCGCAGCAATCGATATGGTTGGTGTATTGCCAAAAAAGGTGCCAGTTGAAGCAATTTTGTCATAAGACATTTTCTGGATGTAATTCATTTGATTGAAAACATCGTTGTACCGAACGGTAAAATCAAAATCGGAAACGGAAGATGTCAAACCGAGATTTACCAGGCACATTGCATTGTTTTCGTACAATCCTTCCACACGTTTTGTGATGTAAGAACCATCCAGCAAAACAGATAAATATTTCCAGACATTTACTGTATTGTTGGTGGAAAAATAAACATAAGGCGTCGATTTTTTCAGGACCGCCAAAGAATCTTCCACTTTGTCATAATTGACGGAAAGGCTGTTCTGAGAAGTCCATTTTTTCCCTTGCAAAGGAACATCTACACCCAAAGAAACGCCTGATTCCTTATCAAAATTAACGGCGGTGAATTTTGAAATATTTCTGTCATCATCATAAACCAAAGTGTAGCCCAACGGATTTTTGCTCGTGTAAGCTGAGGCATTGACCGATATTTTATTGAGATTGGTTGTGAAAGTAAGGGTGTTGGTATAAGTCGGAATCAAATCCGGATTGCCCTGATATTCAACATACGGACTTCCATACAAACCACCGGAAGACAAATCTCCGTAGTTGGGGCGGGCAATACTTTTTCTGAAATTCAGAGTATATTCATAATTGTCATTTTGCTTGAAACTGATTTCTGCATTGGGAAACCAATCCAAATAATCTCTCTTGATTTTAGTTTCATTCGCAATTTTATCAAAACCTTCTGCATTGGTTGATTCCGCTCTCAAACCAGCATTGATATCCCATTTGTCTGCATTAAAAGCGAGATTTGTGTAACCCGCAAGATTTGCTTCGTTGAATTGATACAGATAGAATTCCGGATTTTGATTGTTCTGATAAGTTGCTTTATTATCATTCTTGGTTTCAGCTTTCGTGTAATTTCCGCCCAATTCCAGACGGTAATTTTCACTTAATTTCTTTTCAATATCAATTCTTCCCGAATAAACATTTCCAGAATATCGCTGAACGCGAAATTGATTGAACTCGTAACCCGAATTGTTGGTATTATTGAAAAATTGATAATCTACATTTTTGCTTTCTCGTTTGAACTGAAATCCGGTCAAAATCTCAGCATCCCAATCCGTTAATTTCTTCTTATAATTAAAGATAGAGTTGATTGTCGCTCTTTTATTGTCTTGCTGATTCAGCGTTTTGACATCCTTGGAATTACCATTTTCTGAGTAGAAAGTGTCGGTATTGTTATCGCCCTTGTCCGGACGGAAATTACTATTTAAAGTCACCGTAATGTAGTCGCCATCGTCATTCAGTTCCTGATACAAGCTCGCTCCAAAAATAGTTTGTGGTCGTTTCGTAATCGATTTTATGACATAATTAGAACTGATATTTTTACTTGGAACCGAATAATCAAAACCGTTGCTTTCCCAATGGTTGATTTGGTTGTAAGCTGTATTCAGTTTCCATTCCGTTTTATTTTTCTTTTGCTGAAAATTGACTGCGAAATAATTGCTGAAACGTTTTTGGAAAGTCGCCGTTTCCGAAATGCTCAATTGCGAACCGTCTTTTCTGCTTTTTCTAAGATTGACCTTTATCACAGCTTTTCCTTCGGCTTCATATTTGACAGAAGGATTTCTGATGATTTCAACCGATTTGATATCGTCGACAGCGATTGATGACAACATCGCAAAATCCACTCTTTGGTTATCAACATAAAGCAACGGTGTTCCCTTACCAATAAAAGACAATCCTTCGCCGTTGGCGTCCATCATTACAAACGGTAATTTTGATAATAATTCGGTTGAAGTCGGCAATGTGTTCAGTGGAGAATTGGCAACATCCAGCGTAATATTCCCATTTTCCACTTTGAAAAGCTTTTTCTTAGCATTGATTGTCACTTCCTCAATCTGCGAACTTTTAGGTTCAAAAATGATTTTTAACGCCAGATTTTTTTCCAGATTAAATGGTTTTTCATTTTGAACCATATCATCGGACGACAACTGAATATGATAATTTCCCGCTCTCAGTTGGTCAAATTCAAATTTTGAATCCTGTGCGATTGTCGTTTTTAATAATTGATTATCAGCGTCAAGCAGATAAACTGCAATCGGTAATGAGACTTTTTCTTGGTTTGAATTAAAGATAATTCCGTCAATCTTAAGATTTTGCTGAGCCGAGAAAACGGTTGTGATGAGAAGAAAAAACAGTAAGATGCTTTTTGTCATTGGTAATCAGTTTTGAATGTTTATTTTAGTTAAAACAATCGGCACCTTTGTTTTATTACATCTTTTCCAAAAAAAATTGTTTTGAAAACCACAAAAGCTATTTTGAATATCCATAATAACAACTGAGTTTTTAACACTCTGCCTGTCATTCCGTAGGAATCTCAACACACTGAAAACAAAGCATTTAGATTCCTCCGGAATGACAAAACGATTGTTAAGTTTAATGTTAAAACTAAAAACGGATATTTACAAAAGCTGTTGATAAACTCTTTTGAAACTTTAATTTCAGATTTTCTTTTGTGACTTTTGTAGTTCGAAACTCTTATTTTCTCTTCAAAATCTCCTGATTGATTTCATTAATCAACTCCGGACCTTCGTAGATAAATCCTGTATAAAGCTGAACAAGACTCGCTCCCGCATCAAGTTTTTCCAAAGCATCTTGCGCTGTATGGATTCCGCCAACACCGATGATTGGGAAAGCTTTTCCACTTTTTTCAGACAAAAATCGGATGACTTCTGTAGAACGTTTTGTTAATGGTTTTCCAGATAATCCGCCAGTTTCGGTTTTGTTTTCTGAAATTAAATTCTCTCTTGACAAAGTCGTATTTGTTGCAATAACGCCCGCGATCTGAGTTTCTTTTATGATATCAATAATATCCAAAAGTTGCTCATCTGTCAAATCTGGTGCGATTTTCAGAAGGATTGGTTTCTGTTTTGGCTTTGCAAGATTGAGGTTTTGAAGCGTTGACAACAATTCCGTCAAAGGTTTTTTGTCCTGAAGTTCACGGAGATTGGGTGTGTTTGGCGAACTGACATTCACGACGAAATAATCAACGTAAGGAAACAATTTCTCGAAACAGATTTTGTAATCGTTGACGGCTTCTTCGTTTGGCGTCACTTTATTCTTTCCAATGTTTCCGCCGATGAGAACGTTTTTGTTCTTTTTCAATCTTTCGATGGCTTTGTCCACACCGCCATTATTGAAACCCATTCGGTTGATGATTGCAGAATCTTCTTTTAATCTGAACAATCGTTTTTTATCATTTCCAGCTTGAGCTTTCGGCGTCAAAGTTCCGATTTCTATGAATCCAAATCCGAGGTCGGAAAGTTCATTGAAGAGTTTGGCGTCTTTGTCAAAACCTGCAGCCAGACCAACCGGATTTTTGAACTTTAACCCGAAAACTTCACGTTCCAGACGTTTATCAACAATTGGTTTTGGTAAAAATAATTTGGCCAGAAAACCAAAATTCTTCAGAGCAGAAAATGTAAAGTGATGAACTTCTTCTGGGTCGAATCTGAAAAGAAGTGGGCGGATAATGCGTTTGTACATCGGAGAAAAGTTTTACAAATTTAAGTTTTTGTAACGATAATTCAATATTATTCGGGAATATATCGTTTCGAAAATCTTTAATGAAAATCTTTATTATCTTTACTTGTTTTTAGCCAAAAATTTAAATGATTCCAAAGCGTTTTCGCAGAAACTTAGTTTTTACATTTTTTCTGCTTTTGTTGCCTTTTCAGACTTTTGCAATCACGCCAAAAGATTGCGAAAAGATGATTATTGAAGGCGTGGAAGCGATGAACAAAAAAGATTACGCCAAATCTCTCGAAATCCTGACCAAGACCCGAAAAATCGCACAGGAAAACAAATGGTACCGCGAGGAATTCCTTGCCGCGAACAACATTGGTGCAAACTATTATATGCGTCTGGACTACGGCGAAGCACTCAATAATTACCTCGATGCCTACAAAATTGCCGTTGCACATTTGGACGAAAAGTCAGAAATGACGGTGCTGAATAACATCGCAATCCTTTATTCCCGAGACAAAAAAACTGAGAAGGCCGAAGAATATTTTACCAAAGCTTACGAACTGGCCGGAAAAGTCAATAATAATCTTTCCAAAGGCTTGTATGCCATTAATCTTACTATCGTTTCCAACGAAAAAAAGGATTACAAAAAAGCCAAACAGTTCATCGATGAAGCTTTGAAGCTGACAGAAAACTCGCCTTACGCTTTATTGGCAAAAGCGACTTTGGTTGAAACTTTGGTCAATCTGAAACAATATGATGAAGCCGAAAAAATCTCTGCGGAACTATTGCCGAAACTGAATGGCATTGAACATTCGGAATATAAAACACAGATTCTGTACAACTTATCATCGATTGCGGAACAGAAAAACGATTTACCTAAGTCTTTTCGATATTTGGAATTGGCGGAGAAAAGCAATTTAAATTATGATTTCAAGGAAAATCTGTACGAGCGATTCAGTGTTTTGTATAAGAAGGCAAACAATATCGAGCGTGCAGTTTCTTACAAAGATTCGGTGATGATGATTAAAGATTCGGTGAATCAAATCAAAAATGGACAGCTTTTTGAGAACAGCAAAATCAAATTCGAACTTCAGAAATCTCAGAAAAATCTGGCAGAAAGCCAGGAAAAACTCACGACTGAACGTTCTTTTTTCATCAAAGGAATTTTGCTCGCTATTTTCATTGTCATCATTATTTTTTGGGCTTTGAGGAACAGCATCGTCAAAAATAAACAACAGAAAATAATCGAACAAAGCAATGCGGAAATCGCAAAACTGGAACTCGAAAAAGAGAAAAAGAACAAGGAAATCCTTGAAAATCAATTAAAAGAAAAAGAAGTTCTGGCTTTATTAGAAGAGGAAAAATATAAAAATGAAATCGAAGCCAAAAATCGGAAACTGACGACCAAAGCTTTGCAGCTCACCACAAAAATAGAATTGATAGACGACCTTGTAAGAACACTTTCCCGACAAACAGATGATTTGGAAAATCAGGATGTCAGCAATATCATCCAACAACTCAAAATCTTCCAAAGACAGAGCCGCGAGGAGGAAAGTTTTTTCATCCATTTTGAAGAAGTGAATCAAGGTTTCATTAATAAACTCAAAACGCTTCATCCGGACCTCAACGCGAACGACCTTCGTTTTCTTTCTTACGTTTATATGAATCTGTCGATGAAGGAGATTTCTTCCCTTCTGAGCATCACAACAGAGGCTTGCAGGAAGCGAAAAGAGCGCATTATCAAGAAAATGGAACAGGACGACAATATAGACCTATATAACTATATCACAAGCATTTAACAAATTTGTCACACTATTTCTGAAACTTCGTCCAACTATTTCCGGCGTAATTTTTTGCATTGCTAATTTTTATCACAACATTTGAGTATAAAATTAGATATATGAGAAAAATTACTTTTTTAGCTGGGCTTTTGTTAGTTCTATTTACAGGAAATGCCAGCGCCCAAACCGATATTTTGGGGAAAAATGAGTTCGGAAGAATCTTCGACCTTACTTATAGCGTACAAGAGCAGAATACAATTTACGCAATTACAATTACTAGTCACATCATAGTTTCAAAAGACAACGGAAAAACCTGGAATGTTTTCTATTCTATGCCAGATGCCGGTGGTGGAATCAGTGTTTCGAAATTAAACATCAGCAAAGATGGAAGTTTCCTTTCTTTTACTACGATTCTAAACGGTGTTGGAACTTTGCACATTCTGGATATTGCCACAAAAACGATTACCAAAACCTATTTGTTACCCAATCAGGATGAAGTCCCATACTTCAATGCGTACAGTTTTTTCGGAAGTGATAAAAATACGTTGATTGCAAGTTCTCAGTTTCCGTACGGTTGGGGAACGGCCAACAGAGTTTATACAACAACTGACGGTGGTGAAAACTGGAAAGAAATCTACTATTCTGTAGATGATAATGAAAATGTGATTACAAGTTCTGTTGCATTCAGTCCGACAGATGTCAACAAGATTTACATTGCCAACGGAAACGGAAGCAATGACAAATCCGGCGGTTTACTAATTTCAACAGATGCTGGAGACAATTTCACAGAAAAACTATTGGGAAGTGTGTTGAGCACGATGGCTTTCAATCCAAATAATCCGAACGACATCTACGTTGGAACAGGAATCAGTTTTGGAATGGCGCCGGAAAATCTTCACCATTCATCTGACGGCGGCGAAACCTGGGAAAATGAAAATGTCACTTTCGGGACCAATGGCATCCTGAATGATATTATTGATATCAAATTCAATCCGCTGGATAACAACCACGTGATCGTTTTGGAAGAAGACGAAATCATTTCTACCAAAGATGGCGGTAACACTTGGCAAAGCGTGGAATATCCTTATGATAATCTGGACAGCTATTATTACGGGATCAAAGCTAGTTTCAATCCTTACAAAGCAGGCGAATTATTTATCACAGCGAATTACAAACCTTTGTTTTCTGCAGATAATGCAGCAACACTGACTCAAGTTCAGACGCCGTTTTACAGTTCTACAGGAGGTGTTAACTTGTTTGAAAATTCAAATTCAAGACATCTTTTCTATAGTGTTCAGGGTGGTTTTGTCCATAGAAATCTTGCAGACAATTCTGAAACCGCACACAATATCGTTCCGCTCAATATCTTTAGTAATAATAATGGAACAGCATATCTTCCAGATTCTAAAAAAGAAGGTCGTATGTATTCGTTCGCAGGCGGTTTTATGGGCTCAACATTATCATTAAGTGATGATTTTGGCTCGACTTTCAATCCAATCTTCGATACTTTTTCTGCTGGCCTTACGAGCGTGATTCCGGATCCACAGGTTACCAATCAGATATTCACAACTTTTAATAATTGGGGTCAAGGCGAATTGAATAAGATCAATTTCAACAATCAGAACAACATTATCGTTACCAATATTTCTTTGCCAACGGCAAATCCAGTTTTCAAACTATTACATCCTAACAATATCTCGAATGAATTTTTCATCCTGATCGGGTCAGAAGTTTACAAAACAATTGATGGCGGTGAAAACTGGGCACCGGTTTCTTTAGGAAGTTCATTCCCGGCAGAAGCTGTTATTTTTGACATCTCACAAGATCCAAATAATACCAATCGTTTGGCTTTAGGTACTTCTGCAGGTGTATATACATCTGTTGATAAAGGTATGACATGGAGTATTGCCGGAGAATTTGTTGCAAACAAAGTGGCGTACTCCGATGCAAACTCAGGTGTTCTGATTGCAACGACCTACACAAGTCAGAATGATATTTTCAACATTTACTATTCCGTAGATAATGGTGCCAACTGGGAATCTGTAGATAGAAGTAATCTTCTGCATACCCAAAGCACTTCTGTTTCCATAGATTTCTCAGACAAAAAAGCATACTTCTATATTGCTTCGGTTGACCTTGGTCTTTTGGGATTTGAACTGAATTTGGATGTGTTATCAAACAATGAAGTGCCGGCCGAAAAAGCCAAAGTTTTAATTTATCCTAATCCAGTTGCAGATATCGTTCACATCGACAGCAAGGATCTGAGATCTGCCGTTCTATACGATATGAATGGTAAAAAAATACTGGAAAGCAACAAGAAAGAAATCAATGTTTCTCAGCTTCCGAAAGGTGTTTACGTTCTTAGAATCGTGACTTCTGACAACAGCATGGTAAGCAAAAAAATCATCAAAAAGTAATAGTTAGTAAAAATGAATTGGAAAAAGCTTCTCGAATTGAGAAGCTTTTTTTGTTTTTATAGTCTTTAAAAAATTAAATATATTCCTTAAAGTCAAAGCCTAAAATATTTCCTATTTGTAAAAAACCAGGATTCACTCTCAAACTCGCATTGATGGAAATGTTCTGATTGGTAATTGGATGTTTAAAATTGAGTTGATGAGAATGCAAAGGCATTGCAGTTATATTAAAAGTATCCAGCCATAGCTTATTCTGCTTGTTGCAACCGTGTTTTCTGCAACCTAAAATCGGATGTAAAATATGTTTGAAATGCTTTCTTAACTGATGAAATCTACCTGTCTCGGGAATCGCTTCTACCAAAGAATAACGAGATGTTTGATGTTTTAGAAATGGTAAATCAATTTCGGAAGTCATCAGTCTCTTATAGTACGTAATGGCGTTTTGAACGATTTCATTTTCATTGATCAAATCGTAATCAATCGTTTCTTCCTCTTTTGTCCAACCACGAAGAATTGCGAGATATTTTTTTTCAACTTCACGATTCATAAACTGGTCACTTATTAATTTGAGCGTTTCTTTGTCAAAAGCAAATAGCAGAACACCCGAAGTTTTTCGGTCCAAACGATGCACAAGATGAACTTTTTTGCCAATTTGATCTGTCAATTTCTCAACAGCGTATTCGTCTGCTGGGCCGGCATATTTGGACTTGTGAACCAAAAGTCCACTCGGTTTGTTGATTGCAATAAGGTAGTCGTCTTGATAAAGAATCTCTAACATCGGACAAAAGTAGAGATTTTCACCACAACCAATTCTTTAAGAATAATAAAAAGATTTTATCTTCACCCAAATTGTAACATTTTTGGTTAAATGTTCTCTAAACTCTAAAAAGGACCAATGCAGAACTTAAACTTCGAAGACATATACCACGAGTACTGGAAGAAGATCTTTCGGCTTTGCATGGGTTATGTGAATGACGATGATGCAGCGAAAGATCTCTGTCAGGAAACATTTGTTGCGGTTTTCCAGCAATTGCCGAAGTTTCGGCAGGAAGCGGCGGTTGGAACCTGGATCTACCGGATCGCGACCAACATTTGTTTAAGACAGATCAATCTCGAAAAACGAATGCCGAAAAGCGAACTGCCATATCAGATCAAAGACAACGCCGAAAAAGACAACAAAATAGAGCAGGATCAAATGACAGATTTCCTTTACCAATGCATCTCGGAATTGCCAGAATTGGAGAGGATCATCATCTCTCTGGAACTCGAAGAGATGAAACAGGCCGAGATTGCCGAAGTCGTGGGGATCTCACCAGCAAATGTAAGAGTCAAGATCCACAGGATCAAAGAAAAGTTAACCGAAAAATTTAAGAATTATGCAAACAGATAACATCAATTTCCAAGACATCTGGAACAAGAAAAATGCGGAAATTCCTAACATCCAAGAAATAAAATTGACCGCAGACAAGTACAAAAATAAACAATTGACCAACATAATTTGTCATATTCTAAGCCTTTCTGTTACGGCTGTGATGATTATTTTTATTTGGAATGTTATTGATTTTAAGATGTTTACAACAACTTTAGGAATCATATTGATTCTTATTGCTTTGGCTTTGTATATTTATTTGTTTTCTCAGAATGTCAATGTGATCAGGACGATCAATCCATCGATAACGAATCAGGAATATTTGGCTACTTTGAAAAAATTGCAAAAGCAGCAGCTTTATATGCAGACGAAAGGAATCAGTATTTATTACGTTTTGCTGACCATTGGTTTTGCTTTTTACTTTTATGAATTTGCCCTCAGAATGTCAACTTTAGGAGCATCATTGGCGTATGGATTGACTTTTCTCTGGTTAGCAGTTGCTTGGTTTTTCCTAAGACCACGACAGATCAAAAAACAGAATGAGAAAATCTCCAAGGTCATTGATTCTCTGGAATTGATCGAGAAAGATCTGGATGAAAAGATTTAAAAATGAATGGTTTAATTTTCTATTTTTGTGTAAATTATTAACCATTGAAAAAATCAATTTTAATATTAACTATCATTTTAGGTCAGATGAGTTTCGCCCAAGTAAGTCTTGATAAGAACAGGCTAATGAAAGATGGTGTGAAGTACAAATTCTCAGAATACAAAACCGTATTCTCAAATCCGGAAGCACAAAAAGCTTTTGCAAAAACACGGACCAATAAAACCATCGGAGAAGTATTTGCTTACGGTGGTGGATTTTCACTCGGGTTTGGAATCGGAAGACTATTGGCTGGTGGTAACAAAACTGTCTATGTCAATGGTTCTAAGCAGACCTTCAAAGCAAAATCCGAAGGTTGGGGATTTGTTGCCGCCGGAGCTGGACTTATTGGGATTGGACTGCCTTTTGCGTTGGCAGCGAATAAAAAT
>Ga0302347_1000604_pt1 | contig 53902 bp, 49 predicted proteins | sample PhyWR1_FD_202178 | JGI IMG/M metagenome (GOLD analysis project Ga0302347, IMG submission 202178) | Leaf surface microbial communities from wheat plants in UC Gill Tract Community Farm, Albany, California, United States - DLSL W.R1 (v2)... | ecosystem: Host-associated > Plants > Phyllosphere >... | reverse complement strand
GGGGTCAGAAAATCGTGTGTGGCATCAACAGAACGACACCAGATGTCAGCCAGACAATCGGCTTCGCCCTGCTGCGAACGGCGAATATTAATAACCATATTATCTCCTTTTACTCCTGCTTATAGTTTAACGTAATTCACGCCGTGAAACTTTCTCACCTTCCTTCCGTTTACTCGACATTATAACTATTCCTGGGTATTGTCAGCTATCTGGATGTCTAAACGTTTAAACGTATGCAGTGAGGATATAAGTTATGCCGATTCGGGTGCAGGATGAATTACCAGCCGTTAATTTTTTGCGTGAAGAAAACGTCTTTGTTATGACAGCCTCGCGCGCGACGGGTCAGGAAATTCGTCCGCTGAAGGTACTCATTCTTAATTTGATGCCGAAAAAAATCGAAACGGAAAACCAGTTTTTGCGTCTGCTATCCAACTCACCGCTTCAGGTCGATATCAAATTACTGCGCATTGATGCACGTGAACCCCGTAATACGCCGGTAGAACATCTGAATAACTTTTACTGCAACTTTGATGATATCCGCGATGAAAACTTTGACGGACTGATTGTCACGGGCGCACCGCTGGGACTGATTGAATTCAATGATGTCGCCTTTTGGCCGCAAATCAAACAGGTACTGGAGTGGGCCAAAGAGCATGTTACTTCCACATTATTTGTCTGTTGGGCGGTACAGGCTGCCCTTAACATTCTCTACGGCATTCCGAAACAGACGCGCAATGACAAACTCTCCGGAGTCTATGAACATCACATTTTACATCCACACGCGCTATTAACCCGGGGTTTTGACGATACCTTTCTGGCACCGCATTCACGCTTTGCTGATTTTCCGGCAGCGTTGATTCGTGATTATACCGATCTGGAGATTTTCGCCGAAACGGAGGCCGGCGACGCTTACCTGTTTGCCAGCAAAGACAAGCGTATTGCCTTTGTCACAGGTCATCCGGAATATGATGCTGACACCCTTTCAGGCGAATATTTCCGGGATGTAGAAGCCGGGCTTAGCCCTGATGTCCCCTACAATTATTTTCCGAAAAACGATCCGCAGAACACACCGCATGCCACGTGGCGAAGCCACGGCAATTTACTCTTTACCAACTGGCTTAACTATTACGTCTACCAGATCACTCCATACGATCTGCGGCATATGAATCCTACTCTGGATTAATTAGCTGCTCTGCACGATCCTAAAGCGTTTCAGCTCTCTAAATCAGGCACCTGCGGGTGCCTTTTTTATTTCCGAAACCATCTTCATTCGCCATAAAAATTTTATTCTCTTTGTAATCAGCACATTGAGTACTATTTAGATATAAAATGGAAATAGTTTTTGATTTTATAATTTATTTAAGTAGTCTTGGTTTTGCTGAACAAAAATCCGACAACGATCTTCCGTTCACGTAAAGACGATCCCGGAGTAACGAAGAGGAGCAACGTAATGACAGAACAGGCAGCCGTTACAGATGAACTGGTCTTTAAGCAGTCGGGCAGGGCGCAGGATAAGCAGATCCTGACACCTGAAGCAGTAGAGTTTCTGACGGAACTGGTTGCCCGCTTTGCGCCAGAACGTAATCAACTTCTTGCCGCCCGCCTTCAGCAACAGCAGACTATTGATGATGGAACATTACCTGATTTTATTTCGGAAACGAATTCCATTAGAGATAGCGAGTGGCGTATTCGGGGCATTCCGGATGATTTGCAGGATCGCCGCGTAGAAATCACTGGCCCGGTTGAGCGCAAAATGGTAATCAACGCGCTTAATGCAAACGTAAAAGTGTTTATGGCGGATTTCGAAGACTCACTGGCACCGGACTGGAGCAAAGTGATCGACGGGCAAATCAACCTGCGCGATGCGGTTAATGGCACTATCAGCCACACCAACGAAGCCGGAAAAATTTATCAGCTCAAGCCTAACCCGGCGGTTCTGATATGTCGCGTACGCGGCCTGCATCTGCCAGAAAAACATGTTACCTGGCGTGGAGAGGCTATTCCCGGCAGCCTGTTCGACTTTGCACTCTATTTTTTTCACAATCATAAAGCGCTACTGGCAAAAGGCAGCGGCCCTTATTTCTATCTGCCGAAAACACAGGCCTGGCAGGAAGCCGCCTGGTGGAGCGAGGTTTTTAGTTATACCGAAGATCGCTTTGAGTTGCCGCGAGGAACCATCAAAGTGACATTGCTGATTGAAACATTACCCGCTGTTTTCCAGATGGACGAAATCCTGTATGCCTTGCGCGACCACATCGTTGGGCTTAATTGCGGACGCTGGGATTATATTTTCAGCTATATCAAAACGTTAAAAAAATATCCGGACCGCGTGCTGCCCGATCGGCAGGTGGTAACCATGGATAAACCTTTCCTCAGCGCCTATTCCCGTCTGTTAATTAAAACCTGTCACAAGCGCGGCGCATTTGCGATGGGCGGGATGGCGGCTTTTATTCCCAGTAAAGATGCCGGGCGTAACGCTCAGGTTCTTGGCAAAGTGAAAGCGGACAAAATGCTGGAAGCTAACAATGGCCATGACGGCACCTGGGTTGCTCATCCGGGGCTGGCCGACACCGCGATGGCCATTTTCAACGAGGTACTGGGTAATAACCCGAACCAGCTATCCGTCACCCGTCATAACGATGCACCGGTGACGGCAGAGCAGCTATTGGCTCCGTGCGAAGGTGAACGTACTGAAGAGGGAATGCGGGCGAACATTCGCGTGGCGGTGCAGTACATCGAGGCATGGATTTCTGGCAATGGCTGCGTACCGATTTATGGTCTGATGGAAGATGCCGCAACGGCTGAAATCTCCCGGACATCAATCTGGCAGTGGATCCATCATCAGAAGACGCTGAGTAACGGTAAACCTGTCACTAAATCCCTGTTTCGTCAGATGCTGGCAGAAGAAATGCAGGTGATTCAGGAAGAACTGGGCGAGCACCGCTTCAGTAGTGGACGTTTTGATGACGCTGCACGTCTGATGGAACAAATTACCACCTCAGATGAGTTAATCGATTTCCTGACCCTGCCGGGCTACCGACTGCTGGCGTAGTTACTCCTGTGCTCAACGCGATACGCGGCCTGACATACCTTACCGATAAAAAGAATATGGAGCCTCTGCAGATGAAAACACGTACCCAACAAATCGAAGATTTACAGCAGGAATGGACTCAACCGCGCTGGGATGGCATCAATCGTCCGTACAGTGCGGAAGAGGTGGTAAAACTGCGCGGTTCAGTGAATCCCGAGTGTACTCTGGCGCAGCTGGGGGCCGCTAAAATGTGGCGGCTGCTGCACGGTGAATCGAAAAAAGGCTATATCAACAGCCTCGGGGCGCTGACCGGCGGACAAGCATTACAGCAGGCAAAAGCGGGCATTGAAGCGATATACCTCTCCGGCTGGCAGGTGGCCGCAGATGCAAACCTGGCCTCCAGTATGTATCCGGATCAATCACTGTACCCGGCGAACTCCGTTCCGGCAGTCGTTGATCGGATCAACAACACCTTCCGTCGCGCGGATCAGATCCAGTGGTCGGCTGGTATTGATCCCGCCGATCCGCGGTACATCGATTACTTTCTGCCGATCGTCGCCGACGCAGAAGCAGGATTTGGTGGGGTACTTAATGCCTATGAACTGATGAAATCGATGATTACGGCAGGTGCCGCGGCTGTTCACTTCGAAGATCAGCTGGCCTCGGTAAAAAAATGCGGTCACATGGGGGGTAAAGTACTGGTCCCGACGCAGGAGGCGATCCAAAAACTGGTGGCGTAATGGGCGTTCCGACATTAGTCATTGCCCGTACCGATGCCGATGCCGCAGATCTGATCACCTCCGACTGCGATCCTTACGACAGCAGTTTTATTACCGGCGAGCGTACTCGCGAAGGGTTTTACCGTACGCAGGCCGGTATTGAACAGGCCATCAGTCGTGGACTGGCTTATGCCCCTTACGCGGACCTTGTATGGTGTGAAACCTCAACGCCCGATCTTGAGCTGGCGAAGCGCTTTGCCGATGCGATCCACGCAAAATATCCCGGCAAACTGCTGGCCTACAACTGCTCACCGTCGTTTAACTGGCAGAAAAAGCTGGATGATGAAACCATCGCCAGCTTTCAGCAGCAGCTGTCGGATATGGGCTACAAATACCAGTTCATCACCCTGGCAGGCATTCACAGCATGTGGTTCAACATGTTTGACCTCGCGCACGCTTATGCTCAGGGGGAGGGGATGAAGCACTACGTAGAGAAGGTTCAGCAGCCTGAATTTGCGGCGGGCAAAGACGGGTATACCTTTGTCTCCCACCAGCAGGAAGTCGGCACCGGATATTTCGATAAAGTGACCACCATTATTCAGGGCGGAAGTTCTTCCGTGACCGCGCTGACCGGATCGACGGAAGAATCACAATTCTGAATAACGGCATCCACGCTCCTGCCCTCTCTTTCAGGGAGAGGGCAGGGGTGAGGAGAAGTCCAACATACAGGAGCCAGAATGACGCGAAGCCTGGAACTATTGATAGCGCAAACCATTCTGCAAGGCTTCGATGCACAGTACGGGCGATTTCTGGAAGTCACCTCTGGCGCACAACAGCGCTTCGAGCAGGCCGACTGGCACGCGGTTCAACAGGCGATGAAAAATCGTATCCATCTTTACGATCATCACGTTGGCCTGGTCGTAGAACAATTGCGTTGCATCACCGACGGCAAAAGCACCGATGCCGATTTTTTGCTGCGGGTAAAGCAGCACTATATAGAGCTATTACCGGATTACCCTCGCTTTGAGATAGCGGAAAGCTTTTTTAACTCCGTCTATTGTCGGTTATTTGACCACCGCTCGTTAACACCCGAGCGGCTTTTTATTTTCAGTTCACAGCCGGAACGACGGTTTCGCGCCATTCCCCGCCCGCTGGCAAAAACCTTCAGGCCGGAGCACGGCTGGGAACTTATGCTCGGTAAAATGCTAAGCGATCTGCCGCTGCGTCTGCCCTGGCAGGACAAGGATCGTGACGTGAGGTATATCATTAGGCAACTGGTCGAAAATTTTGGCGAGGCGATCCTGCACCAGGCCCATCTGCAGATCGCTAACGAGCTTTTTTACCGTAATAAAGCCGCGTGGCTGGTGGGGAAACTCATTACGCCGTCGGGAACATTGCCTTTTCTGTTGCCCATCCACCGTTCCGATGACGGTGAACTCTTTATTGATGCCTGCCTGACGGGGATCGCTGAAGCCAGTATCGTATTCGGTTTTGCCCGCTCTTATTTTATGGTTTACGCACCGCTGCCTGCGGCGCTGGTTGAATGGCTGCGCGAGATCCTGCCCGGGAAAACCACTGCTGAGCTGTATATGGCGATTGGCTGCCAGAAACATGCAAAAACCGAAAGCTATCGTGAATATCTGGCGTACCTGACCGGTTCTGACGAGCAGTTTATTGAAGCCCCCGGCATTCGTGGCATGGTAATGCTGGTGTTTACACTGCCAGGCTTTGATCGGGTATTCAAAATCATTAAAGACCGGTTTGCCCCGCAGAAAGAGATGTCTGCCGCGCACGTACGTTCCTGTTACCAGCTGGTCAAAGAGCACGATCGCGTCGGACGAATGGCCGACACCCAGGAGTTTGAAAACTTTGTGCTGGAGAAGCGACAAATTTCGCCCGTACTGATGGCCCTGCTGCTGAGGGAAGTACCTGAAAAAATAACTGATTGCGGCGAGCACATTACGATCCGCCATCTCTATATAGAGCGTCGGATGGTGCCGTTAAATCTGTGGCTGGAACAGGTTGAGGGCCAGCAACTCCGCGATGCCATTGAAGAGTACGGAAATGCCATTCGTCAGCTTGCCGCCGCCAACATTTTTCCCGGCGATATGTTATTTAAAAACTTTGGCGTTACCCGTCACGGCCGCGTCGTGTTCTATGACTATGATGAAATCTGTTATATGACGGAAGTGAATTTTCGCGACATTCCACCGCCGCGCTACCCGGAAGATGAAATGAGTGCCGAGCCCTGGTACAGCGTGTCACCAGGCGATGTTTTCCCGCAGGAATTTCGTCACTGGCTGTGCGCCGATCCGCGCATTGGTCCGCTGTTTGAAGAGATGCACGCCGACCTGTTTCGGGCAGATTACTGGCGAGCACTACAAACGCGCATCCGCGACGGGCATATCGAAGATGTTTACGCTTACCGACGTCGCCAGCGGTTTTGCGTGCGCTATACCTGAATCGCAGGAGCGTCGTAGGTTAGCGCAGACCGCCGTAGGCCAGGGTGACCGCTTTTGCCGCCCGAATGACCATCGCACCAAACTCGGTAACCCGGTCGTCGGTGATCCGCGAGCAGGGGCCAGAAATAGAAATCGCCGCAAAAGGTTCACGGTGTTCGTCATAGATACAGGACGCTACACAGCGCAGTCCAAGCGCATGTTCTTCATCATCAAACGAATAGCCGCGTTTGCGCGTCTGGACCAGATCTTCTTTGAGATGCAGCGGCGATACCAGCGTGGCATGCGTATAGGTATGCAACCCCTGACGATGCAGCAATTCGGTCACCTGCCCCTCATTTAATTGCGCGAGAAACGCTTTTCCGGCGCCGGAAGCGTGCATGGGCAATTTACCGCCAATCGGGGCTGACATACGCATAAGCTGGGTACACTGAACCTGATCGACAATAATTGCCTGATGATCGCTTTTATCCAGTACCGCCAGATTGACCGTCTCGCCGGACTCTTCCATCAGCGTGCGCAGGATAGGATGGACAATCGCCAGCAGATTACGGCTTTGCAAAAAACTGCTGCCGACCCTAAATGCGTGCGCGCCTACCGACCAGTGGCCCAGATCGCCGACCTGCCGTACAAAGCCAAGCTGCTGCATGGTAGTTAATAAACGATGTGTTGTGGAGTTCGGTAAACCAGCCTGCTGTGCCAGTTCGGTAAGCGCGACGCTGCCGTTCGATTCTGCAATCCACTCCAGCAACTTTAGGCCACGCGTTAACGACTGTACCTGGCCAGTTGCCTGTGGCGCGGTGGTCGGGGCAGGTTTTCTGCCGCGTTTAGCGGGAACGGGGGCAACCATAACTTACTCCTTTTCTGTATCGTGGAAATCATTTTCGTTTTATTTAAGTATAATGCAACAACAACCGTGCTGATCGGATGAGTACAAAATGAACTTGTCTCATGTTCGAAAGCGCTCTCTTTTCCACCTGCACGCTTTGTGCCAGTATGGCGTGTTACGTTGAGCATTGTCGGGAGCGAGTGTGAGCAGCAAAGTGGACCAACTGCGTGCGCAGTTAAACAAGCGTATTCTGGTTCTGGATGGGGGCATGGGCACCATGATCCAGGGCTATCGTCTGGACGAACAGGATTTTCGTGGCGAACGCTTCGCCGACTGGCCGTGCGATCTTAAAGGAAATAACGACCTGCTGGTATTGAGCCAGCCAGAGACTATCTCCGCTATCCACAGCGCCTACTTTGAGGCGGGTGCGGATATTATCGAAACCAACACCTTCAACTCCACGACCATTGCGATGGCGGATTACCAGATGGAATCCCTGTCGGCAGAAATCAACTTTACGGCGGCTACACTGGCGCGCGCCTGTGCCGATGAGTGGACCGCCCGCACGCCAGAAAAACCGCGCTACGTGGCGGGTGTACTGGGTCCAACTAACCGTACGGCGTCCATCTCACCGGATGTTAACGATCCGGCATACCGTAACGTTACTTTTGATCAGCTGGTGGCAGCGTATCGTGAATCGACCAACGCGCTGGTTAAAGGCGGCAGCGACCTGATCCTGATTGAGACTATCTTTGACACCCTGAATGCCAAAGCGGCGATTTATGCGGTAAAAGAAGAGTTCGAGGCGCTGGGCGTCGATCTGCCGATCATGATCTCCGGTACTATCACCGACGCGTCCGGGCGCACGCTGTCCGGACAGACTACCGAGGCTTTTTACAATGCCCTGCGCCACGCCGATGCGCTCACCTTCGGCCTGAACTGCGCGCTGGGACCTGATGAACTTCGCCAGTACGTGCAGGAACTGTCGCGTATTGCCGAGTGCTATGTCACCGCGCATCCCAACGCCGGGCTACCCAATGCGTTTGGCGAGTACGATCTGGATGCCGACACCATGGCGGCACAAATTCGTGAATGGGCGCAGGCCGGCTTTCTGAATATCGTCGGCGGCTGCTGCGGGACGACGCCAGAACACATTGCTGCCATGAGTCGCGCGGTTGAAGACTTAGCGCCGCGCCGACTGCCTGATATTCCTGTCGCCTGCCGTCTGTCCGGTCTTGAACCGCTTAATATTGGTGACGACAGTTTATTCGTTAACGTGGGTGAGCGTACTAACGTTACCGGCTCTGCCAAATTCAAGCGTCTGATTAAAGAAGAAAAATACGCCGAAGCGCTGGCTGTTGCCCGTCAACAGGTTGAAAGCGGTGCGCAGATTATTGATATCAATATGGATGAGGGAATGCTCGACGCCGAAGCAGCGATGGTGCGATTCCTCAACCTGATTGCCGGTGAGCCGGATATTGCCCGCGTGCCGATCATGATCGACTCCTCGAAATGGGATGTTATCGAAAAAGGGCTGAAATGCATTCAGGGTAAAGGCATTGTTAACTCTATTTCGATGAAAGAGGGCGTAGAGCCGTTCATCCAGCATGCGAAGAAAGTGCGCCGTTACGGTGCCGCCGTGGTGGTGATGGCGTTTGATGAACAGGGGCAGGCAGATACCCGGGCGCGCAAAATTGAGATTTGCCGTCGGGCGTACGCCATTCTCACTAAAGACGTCGGTTTCCCGCCGGAAGATATTATTTTCGACCCGAATATTTTTGCCGTCGCGACGGGCATCGAAGAACACAACAATTATGCCCAGGATTTTATCGGTGCCTGCGAAGATATCAAACGCGAGCTGCCACATGCCCTGATTTCCGGCGGCGTGTCTAACGTGTCATTCTCATTTCGCGGCAACGATCCGGTCCGTGAAGCGATCCACGCGGTCTTTCTCTACTACGCCATTCGCAACGGCATGGACATGGGCATCGTCAATGCCGGACAACTGGCGATTTACGACGATCTCCCTGCCGAACTGCGCGATGCTGTCGAAGATGTGATCCTCAACCGCCGGGACGATGGCACCGAGCGGATGCTGGAGCTGGCAGAAAAATACCGCGGCAGTAAAACCGATGACGCGGCGAATGCGCAGCAGGCCGAATGGCGCAGTTGGGAGGTGAAAAAACGTCTCGAATATTCGCTGGTCAAAGGTATTACTGAATTTATCGAGCTGGATACCGAAGAAGCACGTCAGCAGGCAGAGCGCCCGATTCAGGTTATTGAAGGGCCGCTAATGGACGGGATGAACGTGGTTGGCGACCTGTTCGGCGAAGGAAAAATGTTCCTCCCGCAGGTGGTAAAATCTGCCCGGGTGATGAAACAGGCGGTGGCCTATCTCGAACCCTATATTGAAGCCAGTAAGGAAAAAGGCTCCAGTAACGGCAAGATGGTTATTGCGACCGTAAAAGGTGACGTACACGACATCGGCAAAAATATCGTTGGTGTGGTGTTGCAGTGTAATAACTACGAAATTATCGATCTTGGGGTGATGGTTCCGGCAGAGAAAATCCTCAGAACCGCCAGGGAAGTCAATGCCGATCTGATTGGCCTTTCCGGGCTTATCACGCCATCGCTGGACGAAATGGTCAACGTGGCAAAAGAGATGGAGCGGCAGGGCTTTACCATTCCGCTGTTGATTGGCGGTGCGACGACCTCCAAAGCGCATACGGCAGTCAAAATCGAACAGAACTACAGCGGGCCTGTCGTCTATGTACAAAATGCTTCCCGCACCGTAGGTGTAGTTGCAGCCCTGCTTTCCGCTACCCAGCGCGATGAGTTTATTGCCCGGACCCGCAAAGAGTACGACACCGTGCGTATTCAGCATGGCCGCAAGAAACCGCGCACGCCGCCGGTTACTCTTGAGGCCGCACGTGAGAACGATCTGGCGTTTGACTGGGCCAGTTACACGCCGCCGGTAGCCCACCGGCCTGGCGTCCAGGCGGTAGAGGCAAGCATTGAAACCCTGCGCAATTATATCGACTGGACGCCGTTCTTTATGACCTGGTCGCTGGCCGGAAAATATCCGCGCATTCTCGAAGATGAGGTGGTGGGTGAAGAAGCCCGGCGGCTCTTTAAGGATGCCAACGATCTGCTGGATAAACTCAGTGCCGAAAAAGCGCTCAATCCGCGCGGCGTGGTAGGGCTGTTTCCGGCTAACCGCGTTGGCGATGATATTGAAATATACCGCGATGAGACGCGCACCCGGGTATTAACCGTCAGTCGCCACCTGCGTCAGCAGACTGAAAAAGTCGGCTTTGCCAACTACTGTCTGGCGGATTTTGTGGCCCCTAAATTGAGCGGTAAGGCTGATTATATCGGCGCATTTGCGGTTACCGGTGGTCTGGAGGAAGATGCCCTGGCAGAGGCGTACGACGCGCAGCATGACGACTACAACAAGATTATGGTCAAAGCGATTGCCGATCGTCTGGCCGAGGCCTTTGCCGAATATTTACATGAGCGGGTACGTAAAGTGTACTGGGGCTATGCGCCGAACGAAAACCTCAGTAATGAGGAGCTGATCCGCGAAAACTATCAGGGCATCCGGCCTGCACCCGGCTATCCTGCCTGCCCGGAGCACACCGAGAAAGGTACCATCTGGGAACTGCTGGATGTGGAAAAACACACCGGTATGCAACTCACGGAGTCCTTTGCTATGTGGCCTGGCGCATCGGTTTCCGGCTGGTATTTCAGCCATCCCGATAGCAAATATTATGCCGTGGCACAGATCCAGCGCGATCAGGTCGAAGATTATGCGCGACGCAAAGGAATGAGCGTCACGGAAGTCGAACGCTGGCTGGCCCCGAATCTGGGATACGATGCAGATTAGTAACATGCGCTGAAAGGAAGCAGAATGAGATTAAAAAAAGGGATTTATCTTTTTTGGGGGATCATGGATCTGCTGGGTCTAATCAGTTACGCAGCGCTGGCGATCAATGACGGCAGGATCCCGTTTATCAGCGATATTATTCGTTTTCAGGAAAGTATTACTCAGTATGGCGCGGCAGGTGGACTGGTTATCTGGATGATAATCCAGTTCATGTCCGGCGTCCTGCTACGTCTGACGCTGTTTTATTCCGCATGGTCGTTTATCTGTAAAACAGAGATCAACACGCTCTTTTTTATTTTTCAGGAGATGCTGCGGATTATCACTTTTACAGGCTCCATCCCGTTCCTTATTTTGTTGGTAACCGCTACAGGAACGGGCAGCGCTGGCATTATTTTTTTCATTTTCGCCGCCACGGAAATCCTTAAAATTGCGTCAATTGTCTGGTGTAAAAAGTACAAAATACCCCGGGCATGAAATAGCGCCTTACAACTCCTTCTGCCTGTTTCGAGCCTGTTTTCTCTTTATTACAATTAACCTCGTATACTGTAATCAACGTCAGGCTGCCTGTGTGCGGCCCTGATGCCGTTTTATCCCAGGGAAATCTATAACAATTAAGGAGGCAACCCTTCCGTGTTAACGTTGTTACACCTGCTCTCTGCCGTCGCCCTGCTGGTCTGGGGTACCCACATCGTACGTACCGGTGTGATGCGCGTCTTTGGCGCAAGACTGCGAACCGTCCTCAGCCGCAGCGTTGAGAAAAAACCGCTCGCCTTCAGCGCCGGTATTGGCGTGACGGCACTGGTACAAAGCAGCAATGCCACTACTATGCTGGTCACCTCGTTTGTGGCGCAGGACCTTGTCGCGCTGACGCCAGCGCTGGTGATTGTGCTGGGCGCTGACGTCGGCACCGCGCTGATGGCGCGTATCCTCACCTTCGATCTTTCATGGCTGTCGCCGCTGCTTATTTTTGTCGGCGTCATCTTCTTTCTTGGGCGTAAACAGACCCGCGCCGGACAACTCGGGCGCGTGGCAATTGGTCTCGGCCTGATTTTACAGGCGCTGGAGCTGATCGTGCAGGCCGTCACGCCGATTACTCAGGCCAGCGGCGTGCAGGTCATTTTTGCCTCGCTGACTGGCGATATCATGCTGGATGCGCTGATTGGCGCAGTTTTCGCCATCATCAGCTACTCCAGCCTCGCGGCCGTTCTGTTGACCGCGACCCTGACGACGGCGGGCATTATTTCGTTCCCGGTAGCGCTGTGCCTGGTCATTGGCGCGAACCTCGGTTCTGGCCTGCTGGCGATGCTGAACAACAGCGCGGCCAACGCCGCAGCTCGTCGGGTGGCGCTGGGCAGTTTGTTATTTAAGCTGGTGGGCAGTCTGATTATCCTGCCGTTTGTGCATATGCTGGCAGATGCGATGGATAATCTGCCGCTGCCGAAAGCCGAAATAGTGATCTATTTTCACGTCTTTTATAACCTGATCCGCTGTCTGGCTATGGTGCCGTTCGCCGGGGTGATGGCCCGGTTCTGCGAGCGGGTGATCCGCGATGAGCCAGAGCTGGACGCACGTCTGAAACCGAAGCATCTGGACACCAGCGCGCTGGATACGCCGACGCTGGCGCTGGCCAACGCTGCGCGTGAAACCCTGCGTATGGGCGACGCGATGGAGCAGATGCTGGACGGGCTAAAACAGGTGATGCACGGCGAACCGCGGCAGGAGAAAGAACTGCGTAAGCTCGCTGAAGATATCAATGTGCTCTATACCGCCATCAAGCTTTATCTGGCGCGTATGCCAAAAGACGAACTGGCGGAAGAAGAATCCCGACGCTGGGCGGAGATCATTGAGATGTCGCTCAACCTTGAGCAGGCTTCCGATATTATTGAGCGCATGGGCAGCGAAATCGCCGATAAATCGCTGGCCGCCCGCCGGGCGTTTTCGCTGGAAGGCGTAAAAGAGCTGGATGCCCTGTACGATCAGCTCCTGAATAACCTGAAGCTGGCGATGACCGTCTTCTTCTCGGGTGATATGACCAGCGCCCGCCGCCTGCGTCGCAGTAAACACCGTTTCCGCATTCTTAACCGCCGCTATTCACATGCGCACGTTGACCGCCTGCACCAGCAAAACGTGCAGAGTATCGAAACCAGTTCCCTGCATCTTGGGCTGCTGGGCGATATGAAACGTCTGAACTCGCTGTTTTGTTCGGTGGCTTACGGCGTGCTGGAACAACCGGATGAAGATGACGAGCGGGATGAGTATTAACATCAGGCGATAACATGCGTTAACCTATCTGCCCGGCGGCGCTTTCGCCTGCACGGGCCTATGGGCTGGCGTGTTATGTCCTGCCAGGCCGGATAAGCGAAGCCGCTATCCGGCATCCAACACATCGGGATTAAAAGCGGTGTCCCGCCTCCAGCAATATCGCCTCTTCGCCAGCCCTGAACAAATACGTTTTGTTCGGCCCGCCCAGCGTCGCCTGCTCCTGACTCACTGTGATCCAGTTACCTTCCGGCAGACCCACCACCGTCAGCTCTGGCGCCACCACCAGTAACTCACGCAGCCGCTGTTCGCGGGTTTCGCCTTTATGGCCTTCCGGCAACGCATTGGTGAAATGGGGATTAATTTGTAGCGGAAACAGTCCCAGCGCATCAAACCCCTGCGGATCGACAATCGGCATATCGTTAGTGGTTCGAATGCTCTGGCAGGCGAGATTCGCCCCCGCACTCCAGCCGATATACAGCGCGCCGCGTTTCACCGTCTCAACAATCGGGGCCAGCAGACCACGTATACGGCACTCCTTCAGCAGCTGAAACGTATTCCCGCCGCCGACAATGACGATATCGGCTTTTTCAATCTCACCCAGCGGATCGGCAACGCTGTGGATGCCTGTTACTGTTACGCCTGACGGTGCGAGTAGTGCAGCCACTTTCGCCGTATAGTCATCCCAGGTTTGTGTTACGCCCGCAAACGGAATAAATACCGCCGTACGGCGATCGCCCAGCCGATCGGTAATCAGCGGCATAGCATGTTCCATCCAGCCTTTGCCCGGCAGCGTAGAGTTACTCAGTAAAAGCAGTTCCATTATTTCTCCCCGTTAATCCGAAAACAATAATGCTACCACCGACGATATCCTCTCTTACTGAGATGGGTCACGATGTTGGAATACTCTCTGGAAAGCGCTGCGCAGGCTGACAGTATGGGAGGCGTTATTTTTCTGGCGGGGAAGCAGTTTTTATAGGTTCAGAGGTGGCCACATTAAGAAATCTGCGATCGATAAGAGAATAATTATGTTCCAATGAGCGGACCAGCCTGGTGGCGTGGGATTTTGCACGATGAGGACAACTCGCGGAAGCGGTATTATTAAATAAGCACATATACCCAGGAGCCGCGATATCTCCTCTCATTTAAAGCTCAATCCCTTTCTGCTTAAGCTCTTTCCTGATAACCCGCTTGATCCAGGCTGCCAGAGACTCATCGCCATCCTGTCTTTGCGCTTCTTCCATAGCCTTTCGAAGCTCAGGGTCCAGACGGAATTGAAACGGAGGATTACCTCTTCTTTCATTCATGTGTGTTGACACCTAAATTACACGGGAGTAATGTGTGTATGTGTGATGACACATTACACTCACACGTTAAAAATGACAACGCCCCGAAAGTGCAGCAACACAATCGAGGCGCTTAACCACACCATTATTCGAGGTAATGCTATGGCTGATGCTAATAGTACCACTAACACACCCTCCGCGTCTGTTCCGCTCCTGCCGGAGGCCGACTTATTTCACTTCCCGCTTGCTGACGCATTTCGCCATCTTGATTGTCACTCGCTCACCACGGATGAAAATCTGGCGCTGTCGTTTGGCTGCGAAGAAATGCTTGCAGGGTTGTACCATATGCTCAATTTTATCGGTGATAGCCTTGTATCCATTGCCGGTGAAAATCAGGAACATTTCTCTAACGAGACCGTCTGCCAGCTGGGGCATAGTCTGACCAATATCAGTCAGTTGATCCCCGCGCTGGTTCAGCTGGAAGCAAAAGCTGACCAGCAACTCTTTACGACAGAACTCAACTAACTATCTGGAAAGCGCCTCGTAGAATAACTTTCCGGGGCGTGATGACGCACAGGGTGGCTTCCTGCCAAATAATGAGGGGGGCGTTGTAAACTTGACGCAAGAGCGGCGGTCACTCTGCGCTGCCATCGATATCCTCATCAATAGATACTGCGCCGGTATATCGCTGACAAACGGTATAAACCTCCTTAAACCACAGGAACCTGCACGCGACGGTTTTTCCTCGCCATCAGGTGCGGTATATTTCGCTTTTACAGGAGAATTTATGCTGCCCGACTCATCTATTCGATTAAACAAATACATCAGTGAAAGCGGCATTTGCTCGCGTCGCGAGGCGGATCGCTACATTGAACAGGGGAATGTCTTCCTTAACGGCAAGCGCGCCACGATTGGCGACCAGGTAAATCCTGGCGACGTGGTCAAGGTCAACGGTCAGTTGATTGAGCCGCGCGAGGCGGAAGACCTGGTGTTTATCGCGCTGAATAAGCCGGTGGGAATTGTCAGTACCACGGAAGACAGCGAGCGCGACAACATTGTTGATTTCGTGAATCACAGCAAGCGTGTGTTCCCGATTGGCCGACTGGATAAAGACTCCCAGGGGCTGATCTTTCTGACCAACCACGGCGACCTGGTCAATAAAATTCTGCGTGCCGGTAACGATCACGAAAAAGAGTATCTGGTGACGGTCGATAAGCCGGTAACAGACGACTTTATTCGCGGGATGGGTGCTGGCGTACCGATTTTGGGAACGGTAACGAAGAAGTGCAAGGTCCGAAAAGAAGCACCGTTTGTGTTTCGTATTACGCTGGTGCAGGGATTGAACCGCCAGATCCGGCGCATGTGTGAGCATTTTGGCTATGAAGTGACGAAGCTTGAACGGACCCGCATCATGAATGTAGGACTGTCTGGTCTGCCACTCGGTGAATGGCGCGACCTGACGGATGACGAGCTGATCGCCCTGTTTAAACTGATTGAAAACTCATCGTCAGAAGCAAAACCGAAAACCAAAGCGAAGCCGAAAACAGCGGGCATTAAGCGCCCGGTGATAAAGGTCGAAAAAGCGAGCGAGAAAGCTCGCCCGGCATCAAACGGTAAACGTTTTACCGCGCCGGGACGCAAGAAAAAAGGGCGTTAACGTCTGCCGCGCGTTGGCGTACTCGCCGACCACGAAAATGACGCTTCGGTGTCCGGTTTATAAGCCTGCTTTTTCTTTGCCTGGCGGGCTTTTTTCGCATCAGCTTCTCGCTGCACCATCAGCTTATCAATGTACTCTTTTTTAACGCTGTTATTTTCTGCATTCGTCAGCAGGCGGCCATGCGCAATACGGGCGCGGTCGAGTAAGGTTTTTAGCTCGCGCTGTTCGCGCTCGGTCATGTCTTTCTGGGTAATGCGCGGGAGTGCCATGGAAGTGCCCTCAGTTAGCCGGATAAAACGAGTGTACGGCAATATGGCTCAGGCGGATAGCATTCACACAGCAAACAGTACCAATAAAAAAAAGGTAAGTTATTGTTAAATAAACGGAGGGATAAACCCTCCGTATCGACAATATTAGCGGCGTTTCTTTTGATCAACCGGCTTACCGGACCAGTAGCCTGCCAGCAGCGAACCTGAAAGGTTGTGCCATACCGAGAACAGCGCGCCGGGCAGGGCGGCCAGCGGCGAGAAGTAGATTTTACCGAGCGCGGCAGCAAGACCGGAGTTTTGCATGCCGACTTCAATTGCCAGCGTGCGGCAGGTTGACTCATCAAAACCAAACAATCTGCCGCCCCAGTAGCCTCCAAGTAGCCCGATAGTGTTATGCAGGATCACCGCGATAATCACCACCAGCCCAACCGAGGCAATATGGCTGGCGCTTCCCGCCACCACGGCGCTGATGATCGCCAGTATACATACCATTGAAAAAGCCGGCAGATACGGTTCTATCGCCCGCACCACGCGCGGGAACAGGTGGTGGACTATCAGACCGAGGGCGATGGGGATGACCACGATTTGCAGAATGCTGAACAGCATACCCATTACATCGACCTGAATATGCGTATCCACATACAGTCGGGTCAACAAGGGGGTGGCCACCACGCCAACCAGGGTTGAAACTGAAGAGATAGTTACCGACAGCGCAACATCGCCTTTGGCCAGATAAATCATGACGTTGGATGCGGTACCGCTGGCAACGCTCCCCACCAGCACCATGCCGGCAGAGAGATCCGGTGGCATCTTAAACAGCAGCGCCAGCAGCCAGGCCGCCAGCGGCATAACCAGATAGTGCAGAAAAATTCCCGCAGCTACCGGCGCAGGACGCGACAGCACGCGTTTAAAATCGGCAAAGGTCAAATGCACACCCATACCAAACATAATCAGCATCAGCAGGGTACTTACCCATGGGCCAACAGGCACAAACGTCGCAGGCGTGTAATACGCGATAACGGAGAGCAGCAGCGCCCAGAGCGGGAACAGCCGGGTCAGAATGGAGAGCATTGTGTTTTCCTTAAGGAGGTTGTGCGTTGTGTTTTTTATAAAAAAAGCCGGGATCGAGCCCGGCCATAGGTAATGTTTATCGTGCGGTGAGATTTTATTCAAATAAATTATGATGAAGAGGATTCATGTCGGCGAGCCGGGCGACTTTGTTTTGCACCGGGGACGGACTTCATCCACACTGTTATCAATGATTACGCCACGGAAAAGTTAAGAAGAGATGATTCAGATTTTTTTGTTTCTGCTGTCGAAAAGAAGTGCTGACTTAAAATCGTTCTGGCGGGCAGAAATCACCGGAAAAAAAAGAATTAACCCCTTTCGTTTGTATATTGCTCATAAGAATCGGAACCGGCATTTTTTATTATGGTGGCGACTGGCCAGTCAAATGCATCGTCTGGGAAACTCGCGGCAAAAGCGGGTCGCAAAGAAAATCAACTGGTCACTGCAACGGCGCTATGCCTCCGATGTCGCATTGCGCGCCACGATTGGCTTCAACCCTAAGTTTGTGCACCTGACGGGCGTTGTTATCTCGGGGAAATCGGTCATTGGCAATAACGCTATTATCTATCAAAACGTGACCATTGGACTGCGAAAAGACGACGATAAAGCCGCAGCAACAATAGGCGATAATGTCAACATTGGTGCCGGCGCATGTATTTTAGGCAATATACATATTGGTCGTAATGTGACTGTGGGTGCCATGTCACTGGTGTTATCTGATATTCCGGATTGCGCTACTTATATTTGCAAAATACAGCCGAAGATTATTCCCGGCGGCCTGGCGTAATAGTGCGCAGGCATCCGGGGCAAATATTCTCGTTAAGAAAGGTCTTGTATACGCTCCCAGTTTAGCCCAAAGCGTGCGAGGTACTTACGCAGACGATCGGCATCATTGGGGTTACTTTTTTTCTGTCGCGAGACGGCAAACAGTAGCCTTCCGGCTTCTGAAATCGACTGACACTGACGGCAGACGCGAATGACCGTTTCCAGCTGGCTCTGGTCGAAGAGATCAATTTCTTCACTCAGAACCGGAACAATACTGGACGTGGCAGGGTGCCAGTTTTGTTTCAGCCGCTCAATCTCTTCCGCCACCAGTTCTGTGCTGATCCGCCCCTGTTCGGCAAGCGTTGCCATGCGGGCAACAGAAGAACCCAGCTCACGGAAATTACCTCGCCAGACCGCCTGAGGAGAACGCGCAAAGTTGATATAGCGGTCGCGGGCCTCTTTATCAAAGCGGACGCGCGTCTGGTGGTTCGCCTCAAAACGTTGCAATTCATACTCTACGTTAGGCGCAATATCCTCCCGCCGCTCCGCCAGCCCCGGCAGGGCAAAATTCCACACATTAATACGCGAGTACAGATCTTCCCGGAAGCGGCCTTCAGCTATCCACGCTGGCATATCACGATGGGTTCCGGCAATAAGCTGAAAATCACTGCGCACCTCTTTATCTGAGCCGAACGGGAAAAAGGTTTTCTCTTCTATCGCTTTCAGCAACATAGCCTGCTCATCCAGCCCCAGCTCTGCAATCTCATCCAGAAACAGGATCCCGCCGTCGGCCTCACGTAGTAGGCCGGCTCTCGGCTGAAGTGCGCCGGTAAAGGCACCTTTAACATGGCCAAATAGCGTTGACATCGCGTTATCACCGCGCAGCGTTGCGCAGTTTACCGCCACCAGTTTTCCGGCGACCAGATGCCGCGACTGACGCAGCTGATAGATACGTTTGGCGAGGAAAGACTTGCCGGCACCGGTAGGACCCGTCAGCAACATGGGCGCATCTGAACGTAAGGCCACGCGCTCAATCTGATCGATCGTACGGTTAAACGCAGGATTTCGGGTATCAATCCCGCTTTTCAAAAACGAGATGGACTGCTGCTGTTCGTGCTGAAAACGGCTGGTAAGCGTGGCGTAGCGACTGAGATCGAGATCGATAACCGAATAGGTTCCGGCCGCGCTATTTTCCTCATCGCGGTTTTTTAACGGGCCGGTTTGCAGCAGGCTGGCGGGCAGGTAGCGTGCCTCGGTCAGCAAAAACCAGCAAATCTGCGCCACGTGGGTCCCGGTGGTGATATGCACCAGATACTCTTCGTTATCAGTATCAAAAGAGTAGTGGCGGGCGAAATCAAGAAATGCGGCGTACACCTCTTCAAAGTCCCACGGATCGTCAATCGCCACCGTGTGTGTCTGTACATCGGTCTGCGGAGATACGTCGCGGATATCTGCACTCAGCTGCTCCGCCATGCCGCGATCTTTGGCCTGATAAAGCAGCTCCAGACGATCAACGGGCAGGTCCGGCTGCTGACAGAGTCCGACAGTAGGCCGCCATTTTGTCCAGCGATTAGCGCGCTTCCCGCGTTTATCCAGTACCGTTCCCACTACGCCAATGACCACCCGCCGCTTTTGCATTTCTATCCTTAAAAATAAATAACGATTTTAAAAGATAATCCCAGCATCTCCTCTTATTTTAAAGCAGTAATTTAAGTCAGAATAAAATCGAATTTTATCAAGTAGTTAAAAAATAAACCTGCTGAAATTACTTTTTGGCACGCTTCTGGCAATACCGTGATAGTCAGCACGCCGGGTTACGCAGGGGATATCAGCCCCGTCGGCGCTTCGGGAACGGCACAGGCCGTTATCCACGACGCGTTCCGCCAGCGGAAAGACAGACGCGAAAAAATGGTTAACGCGGGTTCGATTCCCGCATTCGCCCTTCAGGTGAACACTGGTTGTTTATATCCGTAATACCCGGCGATCCGCAGTCAGGATCGCCTCAGGTCGGGGCCGGTAATGCTGCCGGGTTGTCGGCAAAATCGTCAGGCAGTGTGTGGCGATCCCCCGACGACTTCGCCGCTGCACCCGCCCCGGCATTGATAGATAAAGGAACACTAAAATGAATAAAAAAATCAAAATACGTAACGGCCAGTTAGGGTTACTGGCAAAAGACGGCGACTACTATCAGATTCTGGAAACAGGCGAGCACCGTATGCCGTGGTTTACCCGCCCTGAGGTAACACTGGTCGCGCGTGATGGCAGCGAAGTACCTGACGATTTAAGCGACACGCTGCGCCGTTTCCACCCGCAGTGGGTTGAAAAGTATTGCCTGGTGGCCGATACCGGTGAACATGAAGCCGCCGCGCTGTATTTGCATAACGTACTGCTGGAAGTTATCCCGCCAGCCTCGCGTCGTCTGTTCTGGCAGGAGGGCGATAACCTGCGCCTGGTGCGGATAGATACGCGTAATGTCCAGGTGCCAGATGATATTATGCAGGCCGTTTTGCAACCCCGAAACCGCGACAATGTTGTGAAAGGACGCGAGAATATCCTGACGGTCAATGTACCCGCCTGGCATGCCGGGGTGGTAAAAATCGACGGTGAAACCCGGCCGTTATTATCGCCGGGCCTGTCTGCTTACTGGAAAGTGAACCATCTGGTAGAGGCAGAAATCGTCGATTTACGTTTGCAGGTGCTGGAAGTGTCAGGCCAGGAAATTCTGACCCGCGATAAGGTTAATTTACGCCTTAATCTGGCGGCAAACTGGTGCTACAGCGATGTATTGCAGGCATTCAGCCAGTTAACCAAACCCGTCGATCACCTCTACCGTGAATTACAGTTCGCGCTGCGTGAAGCAGTGGGAACGCGAACGCTGGACGAGCTGCTGGAGGATAAGCAGGTGATTGACGAGGTGGTCAGCCAGCAGGTTACAGAGCGGATGACGCCTTTTGGGATGACGGTTGCGTCGCTGGGTGTGAAAGATATCGTGCTGCCGGGTGATATGAAAACTATCCTGACTAAACTGGTGGAAGCGGAGAAATCCGCCCAGGCTAACGTTATTCGTCGACGGGAAGAGACGGCGGCGACGCGTTCGCTGTTGAATACGGCCAAAGTGATGGAGAGCAACCCGGTCGCATTGCGGCTTAAAGAGCTGGAAACGCTGGAGCGCGTAGCGGAACGGATTGATAAAATCTCAGTCTTCGGTGGTCTTGATCAGGTGCTGCACGGCCTGGTGAATATCAACGGCGCAGCCTGATAAACCGTGCCGGACCGCGCATGGCGTATAGCCCTTGCTATACGCCAGCGGCAGGTTAATCAAATAAGTTGTAATGCAATTTGCGGATGACCTCTTCTGCTTCGTTCCCCGGTACCAGGAAGCACAGGTTATAGCTGGATGCGCCATAGCAAATCATGCGGATATTAAACGGCTCCATCACGCCAAAGACCTCTTTGCCCACGCCGCAGGCTTTGGAGAGGTTGTTACCAATCAGCGCGACCAGGGCCAAATCCTCCTCCACTTCTACCCGACAAAGCGACGACAGCTCAGTCAGCAATGCCTGCGTCAGCAAGGTATCGCCGGTAGAGGTCGAACCGGTGGTATCCAGTGTTAACGCGACGCTGACTTCTGAGGTGGTAATCAAATCTACCGAAATATTATGCCGCGCCAGAATGCCAAAAAGCTCGGCGAGAAAGCCGTGAGAATGCAGCATATTCAGGCTATGCAGCGTCAACAGCGTTTGTTTGCGTCGCAGCGCCAGCGCCCGGAACAGCGGCGGATTTTGCGTTTTATTACAGACCAGTGTGCCGCCCGCTTTGGGATCTTTACTGGAGCCAACAAACACCGGGATATCGCTACGTACGGCGGGAAGCAGCGTCGCCGGATGCAGCACTTTAGCACCGAAGGTGGCCATTTCGGCCGCTTCTTCAAAGGCGATTTCATCAATACGTCTGGCGGTGGGCACGACGCGCGGGTCTGTGGTGTAGATGCCGGGGACATCCGTCCAGATATCAACGCGGGTGGCATGAAGGGCTTCGGCCAGCAGGGCTGCGGTGTAATCACTGCCGCCACGCCCGAGCGTGGTAGTGCGGCCTTTGGCTTCGCTGCCAATAAATCCCTGAGTGATAGCCAGCCCTTCTTCCAGACGAGGGGCGAGCAGTTGAGCGGTTAATTCAGCCAGTGTCGCAACGTCCGGTTCGGCGCGACCAAAACGATCGCTGGTACGCATGACTTTGCGCACATCAAACCACTGCGCCTGCACCTGACGTTCGCGCAGGATTTCTACAAACAGCAGAGTGGACATCAGTTCACCGTGGCTAACCAGTTCATCGGTTAGCGCCAAAGAGGTGGCCAGAGAAGCCGCCTCTGCCAGCGTGGTAATATTTTCCAGCAGGCGCTCGATCTCTTCGCGAATAATATTGGGACGGGTCAGGCGCTCAAGAATATCGAACTGAATTTTACGCAGGGCGTCGAGCTTGACGAAACGTTCCCCGGCTTCCAGGCCTTCAGCCAGCGCCACCAGCAGATTAGTGACGCCTGCAGAGGCGGACAGCACGACCAGGCGAACGCTGGGATCGGCAAGCACCACGTCCGCACTGTGGTTCATGGCATCAAAATTGGCCACGCTGGTGCCGCCAAATTTGGCAACAACAAACGGGGAAACAGCAGTAGTCATAACAACCTCGCGTCAGAGAGTGGGAAGGCGACCTCCGCACAAGGGCAGAACTCTCACCGGTCCATGTGCAAATACCTTATCCATAAATAAAAGGTGTGCCGAATGATGTCAACGTTGGGGTTATGCGGATTTTTCATGCAGCCCGATCGATCAGAAAAATCACTTATAAAGGCTATACTTTCTCTGTCTTTTTTAACCGTTTTTGCCCCCTGGTTAGGGCAATGGCATAAAAACCATCACAATTTTCCGTTACTGGCGCTACAATCGACCGCAGTTACAATTCTCATATCTGAAGAGTATTGCTCATGAAAAACATTAATCCGACGCAGACTTCTGCCTGGCAGGCATTACAGAAACACTACGATGAAATGAAAGATGTGACGATCGCGGAGCTATTCGCGAAAGACGCCGATCGTTTCAGTACGTTCTCCGCAACGTTTAATGATGCGATGCTGGTGGACTTCTCCAAAAACCGTATTACCGAAGAAACGCTGGCAAAACTTCAGGATCTGGCGAAAGAAACCGATCTGGCGGGTGCTATCAAGTCCATGTTCTCCGGTGAAAAAATTAACCGTACTGAAGACCGCGCCGTGCTGCACGTGGCGTTGCGTAACCGCAGCAATACGCCGATTATCGTTGACGGTAAAGATGTCATGCCGGAAGTGAACGCGGTGCTGGAGAAGATGAAAACCTTCTCGCAGGCCATTATTTCGGGTGAGTGGAAAGGCTATACCGGTAAGCCGATTACTGACGTTGTAAACATCGGTATTGGTGGCTCTGACCTTGGCCCGTTCATGGTGACGGAAGCGCTGCGCCCGTACAAAAATCATCTGAATATGCACTTTGTTTCCAACGTCGACGGCACCCACATTGCTGAAGTGCTGAAAGGCGTTAACCCGGAAAGTACGCTATTCCTGGTGGCCTCAAAAACCTTTACTACTCAGGAAACCATGACCAACGCGCACAGCGCGCGCGACTGGTTCCTGCAAACGGCGGGCGATGAAAAACACGTTGCCAAACATTTTGCGGCGCTGTCAACCAACGGTAAAGCGGTTGGCGAGTTCGGTATTGATACCGCCAATATGTTCGAATTCTGGGACTGGGTTGGCGGTCGTTATTCCCTGTGGTCCGCGATTGGCCTGTCGATTATCCTGTCCGTAGGCTATGACAACTTTGTCGAGCTGTTGTCCGGCGCGCACGCCATGGATCAGCATTTTGCCACCACTGCGCCTGAGCAGAACCTGCCGGTATTGCTGGCGCTGATCGGTATCTGGTACAACAATTTCTTTGGCGCTGAAACCGAAGCGATCCTGCCGTACGATCAGTATATGCACCGCTTTGCCGCCTACTTCCAGCAGGGCAATATGGAATCCAACGGTAAATACGTTGATCGTAACGGCAATGCCGTGGATTACCAGACTGGCCCAATCATCTGGGGTGAGCCGGGTACTAACGGTCAACATGCGTTCTATCAGCTGATCCATCAGGGCACCAAAATGGTTCCTTGCGACTTTATCGCCCCGGCTATCACCCATAATCCGCTTTCCGATCATCATCCGAAACTGTTGTCGAACTTCTTTGCGCAGACTGAAGCGCTGGCATTCGGTAAAGCACGTGATGTCGTTGAACAGGAATATGTCGATCAGGGTAAAGATCCGAAGACGCTGGAGCACGTGATGCCGTTCAAAGTATTTGAAGGCAATCGCCCGACCAACTCTATCCTGCTGCGCGAAATCACGCCGTTTAGTCTGGGCGCGCTGATCGCACTGTATGAGCACAAAATCTTTACTCAGGGCGCAATCCTGAACATCTTTACCTTCGATCAGTGGGGCGTGGAGCTGGGTAAACAGCTGGCTAACCGCATTCTGCCTGAGTTGAAAGAAGACAGCGCAGTTGATAGCCACGACAGCTCCACTAACGGTTTAATTAATCGTTATAAAGCCTGGCGCGCATAATATATATCATTAAAAAATACCGGCGAGATGCCGGTATTTTTTTATCAGATGATTCTTCTTGTAGCCAATAATATGAGAATACGGTTGCTGAGCATAATCTGAAAATAATTAATATATCAGTAGTCACACTCTGTTTTTTTAGGAATAACCGTATATTTACGCTTTTATTATTTACTGATTAATAAAGCAATTTTAATTAGATGATGTGTTTTTTCCCTATTTAAGTTAATACTCTCCGTTATTTCCTCATTATTTCCCCGCAATTCGCGTTGTGTATACTCGAACCCGCCTGGATATTTCAGGTACCTCCATTCATTCAATGAAGGGAAATTGATATGCATAAAATCCTGTATGGCATTTTTGCCATAACCGCCTGCGCGGCTACAACCGCGTATGCAGCACCGGTCCAGGTCGGTGAGGCCGCAGGTTCCGCGGCGACGTCTGTTTCAGTGGGAAGCTCCACGACAAGCAGCGTTAGCCCGGTAAGCTCGGCTGTGGGTGTCGCGCTGGCGGCAACGGGTGGCGGTGATGGTTCCAATACCGGGACCACTACCACCACGACCACAAGTACCCGCTAACGCCGGGTACATTAATCCTAACCACACTTCGGTGTGGTTATTTTACCCCTCCGGAGAGAAGAGTCGTGAAGCGACCTGCACTCATTATGATTTGCCTGCTACTCCAGGCCTGTTCATCGACCACACAAGGGTTGGGAGACTCGTTGTGGAGCAGCCTGTTTGGTACACCTGGGGTTCATCTCACGGACGATGAAATTCAAAACATGCCTTATGCCAGTCAGTATGTTCAGCTCAACAATGGCCCACAGCTATTTGTGGTGCTCGCTTTCGCCGAAAACGGGCAGCAGAAATGGGTGACGCAGGATCAGGCTACGCTGGTCACCCGGCACGGGCGTCTGGTTAAAACTCTGCTTGGCGGGGATAACCTGCTGGAGGTCAATAATCTCGCAGCCGATCCGCTGGCCAGGCCGAATCAAATTACCGACGGTACGCGCTGGACCCGCACTATGGGCTGGACAGAGTATAACCAGATGCGTTACGCCACGGCGCGCTCGGCCTTCAACTGGCAAGGCACTGACAATGTCATTGTAGGCGGCGAAAGTACGCGGGTCCGCGTACTGGATGAAGAGGTCGAAACCGACCAGTCTCGCTGGACTAACCGCTACTGGGTTGATAGCGAAGGGCAAATTCGCCAGTCGGTACAGTTTTTGGGCGCAGATTTCTTCCCGATTAAAACCACGTTAATCAAGGCGGCGAAATCATGAGAACACGTTTCGTTGCGCCGCTAATCGCCACGCTTCTCTCCACCTGCGCGGCTGCCGGCACGGTACAGATCTACTCTGCGCCGAATCAACCGGCAAAAACACTGACCGGTGCAGAGCATCTTATCGACGTGGTCGCCCAGCCGCAGCTGGCGAATAGCTGGTGGCCGGGTGCGGCGATCGGCGAGCGGCAGGCCACAGCCGTTGCTCGTCAGCAACAGCAGGCGTTATTAGCGCATCTGACCGCGGTCGCCGGTGAAGAAAGCGGTAACGATCGGCGTGCTATTGAGGCATTACGCGAACAGGTGAAAGCGATAACGGTCACCGGGCGACAATTGATTAACCTCGATCCGGATACCGTCCGGGTAAGTCACAGCGGCAATCCGCGCCTGCAGGGTGAATACAGCTTGTGGGCCGGACCGCGCCCGGACTCGATCACGGTTTTTGGTCTGGTAAGCCAGCCGGGGAAAATGCCGTTTACGCCCGGTCGCGATGTTGCCCGCTATCTCGATGCTAATACGCTACTGAGCGGTGCCGATCGCAGTTACGCGTGGGTAATTTATCCCGATGGCAGAACGCAAAAAGTCCCGGTGGCGTACTGGAATCATCGTCATGTCGAGCCGATGCCCGGCAGCACTATTTATGTCGGTTTTGCCGACGCGTTATGGAGCCAGACGCCGGATAAGCTCAATGCCGACATTGTTCGCGCCCTGACGCAGCGAGTACCTGAATAATGAAAAAAACCTGTCTTTACAGCCTGCTGGCATTAAGTGTGAGCGCAGCCTGCCACGCAGAAACGTATCCCGCTCCGGTCGGCCCCTCGCAGTCTGATTTTGGCGGCGTGGGATTACTACAAACCCCTACCGCACGTATGGCGCGAGAAGGGGAGTTAAGTCTCAATTATCGTGATAACGATCAGTACCGGTATTATTCGGCGTCAGTCCAGCTTTTCCCGTGGCTGGAAACCACGCTGCGTTATACCGATGTGCGGACAAAACTCTACAGCTCTGTGGATGCGTTCTCCGGCGATCAGACCTATAAAGATAAAGCTTTCGACGTCAAACTGCGGCTGTGGGAAGAGAGCTACTGGCTACCGCAGGTATCAGCAGGCGCGCGGGATATTGGCGGTACCGGGCTTTTTGACGCGGAGTATCTGGTCGCCAATAAAGCCTGGGGACCCTTCGATTTCTCACTGGGTTTGGGCTGGGGCTATCTCGGCACCAGCGGCAACGTCAGCAATCCGCTGTGTTCAGTGAGCGATAAATACTGCCAGCGCGATAACAGCTATAAGCAGGCCGGATCGGTTGATACCGGTGAGATGTTTCGCGGTCCGGCATCCCTGTTTGGCGGCGTAGAATATCAGACGCCGTGGCAGCCGCTGCGTCTGAAGCTGGAATATGAAGGCAATAATTATCAGCAGGACTTTGCCGGTCGGCTGGATCAAAAAAGTAAATTTAACGTGGGAGCGATTTATCGCGCGACCGACTGGGCTGACGTGAATGTCAGCTATGAGCGCGGTAATACGCTAATGTTTGGCGTGACATTACGCACCAACTTCAACGACTTGCGCCCACACTACAACGATAATGCCCGGCCGCAGTATCATCCCGAACCGCAGGATGCCATTCTTCAGCACTCAGTGGTCTCGAATCAGCTTACCCTGTTGAAATATAACGCGGGCCTGACCGATCCAAAAATTCAGGTCAAGGGAGATACGTTGTACGTTACCGGCGAGCAGGTGAAATATCGCGATTCGCGCGAAGGTATCGAACGCGCTAACCGCATCATCATGAACGATCTGCCGGACGGCATTCGCACTATCCGGGTGACTGAAAACCGCCTGAATATGCCGCAGGTCACGACCCAGACCGACGTCGCCAGTCTGAAGCGTCATCTGGAAGGGGAGCCGCTGGGCCAGCAAACGCCGCTGGTTCAGCAGCGCATCACGCCGATTGTGCCTGAGAGTACCGAGCAGGGCTGGTATTTTGATAAGTCACGCTTCGACTTCCATCTCGATCCGGTGCTTAATCAGTCCTTCGGCGGACCGGAAAGCTTCTACATGTATCAGCTTGGCGCGATGGCGACGGCCGATTTGTGGTTAACCGATCATCTGCTCACCACCGGTAGCCTGTTTGCCAACGTGGCGAATAACTACGACAAGTTTAACTACACCAATCCACCGAGCGACTCAACATTGCCGCGTGTGCGTACTCGCGTGCGTGAATACGTTGCGAATGACGTTTACGTGAATAACCTGCAGGCCAACTATTTCCAGTACCTGGGCAATAATGTCTATGGGCAGGTTTATGGCGGCTATCTTGAGACGATGTTTGGTGGCGCAGGGGGCGAGGTGCTATATCGTCCGGTAGACAGTAACTGGGCAGTGGGGCTGGATGCTAACTACGTTAAACAGCGCGACTGGCGCAGTGCGCAGGATATGATGAAATTCACCGATTACAGCGTGAAAACTGGCCATCTTACCGCCTACTGGACGCCACCTTTCGCTCAGGATGTGCTGGTGAAGGCGAGCGTCGGGCAATATCTTGCCGGGGATAAAGGCGGCACGCTGGATATTGCCAAACGCTTCGACAGCGGCGTCGTCGTGGGCGGGTATGCGACCATTACGAATGTGTCAGCTGATGAGTATGGGGAAGGGGACTTCACCAAAGGGGTGTACGTTTCTGTGCCTCTGGATCTCTTCACATCCGGCCCGACCCGCAGCCGCGCCGCGGTTGGCTGGACGCCGCTGACCCGCGACGGGGGACAAATGCTGGGCAGGAAGTTTGATCTGTACGGCATGACCAGCGATAAGAGTATCAATTTCCGCTGAGTTCTGACCACCCTCACCCCCGCCCTCTCCCTGAGGGAGAGGGGGTGCTCCGGCGAACGGATAAGCCTTCCGATAATCCCAGGCCCGGTAAGCGCAGCGCCACCGGGCAGGACCGCTCCGGGGTAAAAATTATCAGGCCAGCCTGACTGGCCTTTACGTTGGCTGACTAAAATCTGCGTAAAAAATGTAGATCTGGATCACACTTTCGCGCTATATCTGTGCCTGTTATTTTTAGCAAAAGGTGCTGCAATGTCATCTCTACCCCGTCCGGCGGTTGAGTTTATCTCCACAATTCTTCAGACCGCCCTCAATCTGGGCCTGCTTAGTCTTGGCCTGATCCTGCTGGTTTTCCTCGGCAAGGAAACCGTACATCTGGCGGAGGTGCTCTTTGCGCCGGAGCAAACCAGCAAATATGAGCTGGTGGAAGGGCTGGTGGTTTACTTTCTCTACTTCGAATTTATTGCGCTGATTGTGAAATACTTTCAGTCCGGTTTTCACTTCCCGCTGCGCTATTTCGTCTATATCGGGATCACGGCGATTGTCCGGCTGATCATTGTCGATCACACCTCGCCGGTTGATGTGCTGATTTACTCGGGTGCGATTTTGCTACTGGTCATTACGCTTTGGCTGTGCAATACCAAACGGCTGAAACGCGAATAAAAAAAGGCGCTCCGGGGAGCGCCAAATAACAGTCACAAGTCATTCATTGAAAAGTTGAGGGTTGCAGTGGTTTCGAACGATAAAACTTAACCTTTTACGCCGCCCGCGGTCAGACCGTTAACCAGCCAGCGTTGAGCCAGCAGGAATACGGCGGTGATAGGGATAGCGGACAGCACGGCGGCGGCAGCGAAGTCGCCCCATAAATAGTTTTGTGGGTTGAGATATTGCTGCATCCCTACCGCCAGCGTATAGCTGTCTACATCTCGCAACAGCAACGAGGCAACAGGAACTTCGGTGATGGCGGCGATAAACGACAATATAAAGACCACCGCCAGAATCGGCACCGACAGCGGAAGCAGAACCAGGCGAAACGCCTGCCACGGCGTGGCACCATCCAGCGACGCCGCTTCTTCCAGCGAACTATCAATCGTTTCAAAATAGCCTTTAATGGTCCACACATGCAGTGCAATGCCGCCAAGATAGGCAAAGATCACTCCGCCGTGTGTGTTCAGGCCGATAAACGGAATGTATTGTCCGAGACGGTCAAACAAGGCGTATAGCGCCACCAGCGACAGTACTGCCGGGAACATCTGGAAAATCAGCATACTTTTCAGCAATGTGGCTTTACCAGGAAAACGCATCCGGGCAAAAGCATAGGCGCAGGTTGTGGATAACGCCACAATGCCCAGCGCGGTAATACTGGCAATTTTTATTGAGTTCCACAGCCACAGTAATACCGGGAAGGGCGGCGGCGTAACGCGTCCGTCGGCATGTTCGACGCTAAAGCCCAGCGCCAGCCGCCAGTGCTCCCACGAAATACGTTCCGGGATCAGGCTGCCGGTCGCAAAGTTGCCTTCACGCAGCGAAATGGCAATGACCATCAGCAGCGGGAACATAATGGCGGCGATAAATATCAACAGCAGCAGGTGCGTCGTCAACAAACGTAATTTCTGCGATTTGGGTTGGACCATGGCCATTATCGATATCTCCCTTAATCAAACTTCATACGCGTGGCTTTCAGATTCACAATCGCCAGCATTCCCACCAACAGGAAGATCAGCGTGGCAATGGCTGCCGCCAGACCAAAGTCCTGACCGCCGCCGCCTTCAAAGGCAATACGGTAGGTGTAGCTGACCAGTAAATCCGTATAGCCCGCAGGCGTCGTGGTGCCGAGACGATCCGGCCCGCCGTTGGTCAACAACTGGATCAGTACGAAGTTATTAAAGTTAAACGCAAAGCTTGCGATCATCAGCGGCGTTAGCGGCTTGATCAGCAGCGGCAGGGTGATTTTAAAGAAGTTCTGGAACGGCCCCGCGCCGTCCATCGCCGATGCTTCGTACAGGTCGTCCGGAATCGCTTTCAGCAGGCCCATACACAGGATCATCATGTACGGATAACCCAGCCAGGTATTGACGATCACAATCATTGCGCGGGCGGTGGTCGGGTCGCTAAACCAGGCCGGTTTAATACCGAACAGCGCGCTGAGCATCATGTTGATTTCGCCAAAGCTCTGGTTAAACAGCCCTTTGAAAATCAGAATCGAGATAAAAGAGGGGACGGCGTAAGGCAGGATCAGCAGAAGGCGATAAACCGCTTTGCCTTTCAGAGACTCCCACTGCACGAGGCAGGCGAGGATCATGCCGACGGCCACCGTGAGGATAACGGTCAGGACGGAGAAAACGACCGTCCAGACAAAAATCGCCAGGAAGGGCTTTTGAATGCCGTCGTCGATAAAGACGCGCATAAAGTTATCCCAGCCGATAGTCACGGTATAACCTGGGCTGAGTTTTTCATCGGCCCATTTACCCTCTGCGTTTAGCGCCTGGTAATAGCCAATTTCGTTATTTGGACGATATTTCACGCCGCTCTGATTGTTGGTTAATGTCCCGTCGCTGGCTTCGGTATACAGCGGGCGGGTGCCGGAGAACTGGCGCAGTGAACTCATGATGACGTTGCTTTCATCAGGAAGTACCGCGGTAAGCTGGGTCAGCGCCTGACGATTTTGGGTGATCGCGCGCAAATTAGCGCGTTCGCTCGTCGGCAGGGCGTTGACTTCCTTCAACGCTATTTTCTGCTCGCCGCCAAACGTGAAGGCGTCGGAGAGATAATTTTTTCCGTTTTCGCCGTCGGTCAGCGCGAGTTGCCATTTATCCTCCACCGGATAAAGTGCGAAATTATAGGTTTTACCCGCCTGGTACGAACGGTCCATCAGTACCTGCTGCGCACGCTCCTGGGTCAGCTGGTTAGTGCTGCTGTAGTTGGTAAAGGCGATGGCAATAGTGCAGACCAGAGGGAACAACACAAACAGGCCCATCCCGGCCATACCCGGATAGACATAGCGCCACGCGTAGGTTTTACGGTTAGCGAAAATATACAGGCCAGCACCGCTTAAAATCAGCGTCATGATGGCGAACAGGTACTCCCCCTGGGCGTACATTAAAACAACAAGGTAACCCACCAGCAGCGCCAGCAATCCAGTCACTGACCATTTCAGTGTGTCGCTTTGCCACCAGTGTCTCTTTTTAACGGCATCCATGGGGATCTTCCTCTACAACATTGAAAACCTGCAGGTCAACATGCCCGATGGCGCTGCGCTTACCGGGCCTGCGGAAAACCCGGCCCGATAAGACATCTATGCCACCATCCGGCACCTGCGCTACAGCATTACTTGGTAATACGGCCCTGTGCATCTTTCAGTGCGGCGTCGACGGTCTGACGACCGCTGGCCGCGTTGATCACTGCGGTACGAACGGCATACCAGAACGCTGCCATTTGCGGCACGTTTGGCATGATTTCGCCTTTCTGGGCGTTATCCATAGTGGCGGCAATGCGCGGATCTTTCGCCAGCTTATCCTGGAAGGATTTCAGGGCAACGGCGCCCAGCGGTTTGTCCTTGTTCACGTCATCCAGACCCTGATCGGTCAGCAGATAGTTTTCGAGGAACTCTTTCGCCAGTTCTTTATTCGGGCTGGCGGCGTTAATACCGGCACTCAGTACGCCGACGAACGGCTTAGACGGCTTGCCCTTGAAGGTTGGCAGCAGCGCAACGCCGTAGTTAACCTTGCTCTTCTCAATGTTGGCCCACGCCCACGGACCGTTAATGGTCATTGCCGTTTCGCCTTTGTTGAATGCGGCTTCAGCGATGGAATAGTCGGTATCGGCGTTCATCTGTTTGTTTTTAATCAAATCGACCAGGAAAGTCAGGCCCGCTTTCGCGCCCGCATTGTCGACGCCCACATCTTTTACGTTGTATTTGCCGTCAGCAAATTTGAACGCATACCCGCCGTCAGCAGCGATAAGCGGCCAGGTGAAATACGGCTCTTGCAGGTTAAACATCAGCGCGCTCTTACCTTTCGCTTTCAGCGTTTTATCCAGCGCCGGGATCTCTTCCCAGGTTTTCGGCGGAGTAGGTACGAGGTCTTTGTTGTAGATAAGCGACAGGGCTTCTACGGCAATCGGATAGGCGATAAGCTTGCCGTTATAGCGTACGGCATCCCAGGTGAAGGGATAGAGTTTGTCCTGGAAGGCTTTATCCGGCGAGATTTCAGCCAGCAGGCCGGACTGCGCGTAGCCGCCGAAGCGATCGTGCGCCCAGAAGATGATATCCGGGCCGTCGCCAGTGGCCGCCACCTGCGGGAATTTTTCTTCCAGTTTATCAGGATGCTCAATGGTCACTTTAATGCCGGTATCTTTCTCGAATTTTTTACCCACTTCAGCGAGGCCGTTATAGCCTTTGTCGCCGTTAATCCAGATAACCAGCTTACCTTCTTCAATCTTGGCGAGAGCCGAGGCGGAAAACATCATCGTCGTCAATGCGGACAGTGCGAAGATGCGTGCGCCAGTTTTGATATTCATATATCCCGTCCTTATGGTTATTACTCGTGGATACGCTCAGGTGGCTTGACGATGCTTAGTCTCCTGGTTTGACAAGCCCTTTCCATCCTCCCCGGCTCTACGCCCCACCGCCTCGTTCTGTGATCTTCGTTACATAAATTTGAGTTATGAGTTACCGCGCACATAAAAGCGCGCCAATTTTTGTCGGCGGCATCACGAAAATAGCCGCCGCGCCCCGCGCCGCCTCGCAGAAGCCTGCTTCTCATCCTCCCGACTCCTCCCCCATAGAAAAGCGCGGGGGTGGAGGATTTGTTACGTGATTGTTTAGCTCATAGTCAGCGCATCTGAATGTTTCTGTTGATGACAGGTTGTAACGAAGGGAGAGGGCATGGCGAGCGTACAGCTACGGAATGTAACGAAAGCCTGGGGCGACGTGGTGGTATCAAAAAATATCAACCTCGACATCCATGAAGGTGAATTCGTGGTCTTTGTCGGACCGTCAGGCTGTGGGAAATCGACCCTGCTGCGCATGATCGCTGGACTGGAAACCATCACCAGCGGCGATTTATTTATTGGTGAAACACGGATGAATGATATCCCGCCCGCTGAACGCGGCGTGGGCATGGTGTTTCAATCCTATGCGCTTTATCCCCATCTCTCCGTTGCCGAAAACATGTCGTTCGGTCTCAAGCTGGCAGGGGCCAAAAAAGAGGTCATGAAGCAGAGCGTGAATCAGGTTGCGGAAGTGCTTCAGCTCGCGCACCTGTTAGATCGTAAGCCGAAAGCGCTGTCCGGCGGCCAGCGTCAGCGCGTGGCAATCGGCCGTACGCTGGTGGCGGAACCGCGCGTATTCCTGCTTGATGAACCGCTCTCCAACCTTGATGCAGCGCTGCGCGTGCAAATGCGTATTGAGATTTCCCGTCTGCACAAGCGTCTGGGCCGCACAATGATTTACGTTACCCACGATCAGGTCGAAGCGATGACGCTGGCTGACAAAATCGTGGTGCTGGATGCCGGTCGCGTGGCGCAGGTCGGTAAGCCGCTGGAACTGTATCACTATCCGGCCGATCGTTTCGTCGCAGGCTTTATCGGTTCGCCGAAAATGAATTTCTTACCGGTGAAGGTGACGGCTACCGCTATCGATCAGGTTCAGGTTGAACTGCCGAACCGTCAGCACGTCTGGCTGCCGGTGGACAGCGCCAGTGTTCAGGTGGGCGCCAATATGTCACTCGGTATTCGTCCTGAACATCTGCTGCCAAGCGATATCGCCGACGTCACGCTGGAAGGCGTGGTTCAGGTTGTCGAGCAGCTGGGACACGAAACACAAATTCATATCCAAATCCCCGCCATCCGTCAGAACCTGGTGTACCGCCAGAATGACGTGGTGTTGGTAGAAGAGGGTGCCACATTCGCCATCGGCCTGCCGCCGGAGCGTTGCCATCTGTTTCGCGAAGATGGCACTGCATGTCGACGGTTGCATAAAGAGCCAGGCGTTTAAGCATTCCCATTAAATGCGCAAAGGCTGAGAAGACCGATGCGTAATAAAAGAAAAGCAATGATCTCAGGAGATAGAATAATGACTACTCTGCGCAAACTTCCACTGGCGATCGCCATTACCGCGGGCATTGTCTCTGCCCACGCAGGCGCCGTCGATTTTCATGGCTACGCGCGTTCCGGCATTGGCTGGACCGGCAGCGGCGGCGAACAACAATGTTTCCAGGCAACGGGCGCACAAAGTAAATACCGTCTGGGTAACGAGTGCGAAACCTACGCTGAAATCAAACTCGGTCAGGAAGTGTGGAAAGAGGGCGATAAGAGCTTCTACTTCGACACTAACGTCGCCTATTCCGTCGCGCAGCAGAATGACTGGGAAGCCACCGATCCGGCCTTCCGCGAAGCCAACGTGCAGGGTAAAAACCTGATTGATGCGCTACCAGGATCCACCATCTGGGCCGGTAAGCGTTTCTATCAGCGTCATGACGTTCACATGATCGACTTCTACTACTGGGATATTTCCGGTCCGGGCGCGGGTATCGAAAACATCGACCTCGGCTTTGGTAAGCTCTCTCTGGCCGCTACCCGTTCTCAGGAAGCGGGCGGTTCGACCTCCTTTAGCAGCAACCACATTTATGACGCCACGAAAGACACCGCCAACGACGTATATGACGTGCGTTTAGCCGGTCTGGAAACTAACCCGGACGGGATGCTGGAATTAGGGGTGGACTATGGCCGTGCCAACACCACTGATGATTACCGCCTGTCTAACGACGCATCAAAAGACGGCTGGTTGTTCACCGCAGAACATACCCAGAGCATGCTGAAAGGCTTTAACAAATTCGTGGTTCAGTACGGTACTGATGCGATGACCGCGCAGGGTAAAGGCATTCCGCAAGGCTCCTGGACTGATAACGATATCGCCGTTGACCGTAACGTCAATAACGATGGTTCGCTGCTGCGTTTACTCGATCACGGTGCAATCACGCTCGCCGAAAAATGGGACCTGATGTACGTGGGTATGTACCAGAAGCTGGATCGCGATGACGACCGTGGTACCGACTGGTACACCGTCGGCGTACGTCCAATGTACAAATGGACGCCGATCATGAGCACCCTGCTGGAAGTTGGCTACGACAACGTGAAATCGCAGCAAACCGGCGATCGTAACAGCCAGTACAAAATCACTCTTGCGCAACAATGGCAGGCAGGCGACAGCATCTGGTCCCGTCCGGCGCTGCGCGTCTTCGCAACCTATGCGAAATGGGATGAAAACTGGGGCTACGTGAAAAGCAACACCGGCGCAATTGGCCGTTCCGCCATCAGCGACTCTACCGGTAACGGTCAGTTCTCCAACAGCCGCGGCGACAGCGATGAATTCAGCTTCGGCGCACAGATGGAAATCTGGTGGTAATAGCCGTATTGATGTTATGAACGAAAGAGGGGCGCAAGCCTCTCTGTTTCTAAGGGGTGACGCGCTATTGCCTGGCCACCGTCACACCTGAGTACTTTGAGGTGATAACAATGAAAATGAATAAAAGTCTCGTTGCGCTCTGCCTGACGGCAGGATTACTGGCTGCGGCGCCGGCAGTCAGCCTGGCCGAGGTCAATTATGTCCCACAAAATACCGCCGCTGCCCCGGCGATCCCGGCTGCTGCCCTGCAGCAACTGACCTGGACGCCGGTTGATCCGTCGAAACAGCAAACCTCTTCCACCGCGTCCGTTGGTCAACGCCTTGAGGTGCCGGGTATTACCGGTCCGGTCATCGCTTACAGCGTGCCCGCCAATATTGGCGAGCTGACCCTGACGCTGACCAGCGAAGTGAATAAACAAACCAGCGTTTATGCGCCAAATGTACTGATCCTCGATCAGAACCTGACGCCGTCCGCCTTTTTCCCCAGCAGCTATTTTACCTATCAGGAACCGGGCGTGATGAGCGCCGACCGTCTTGAAGGTGTGATGCGCCTGACACCTGCCCTGGGGCAGCAGAAAATCTACGTGCTGGTCTTTACCACCGAGAAAGATCTTCAGCAAACGACCACGCTGCTGGACCCGGCGAAAGCCTATGCCAAAGGCATTGGTAATGCGATACCGAATATTCCCGATCCTATTGCCCGCCATACCACTGAGGGTGTGGTGAAACTGAAAGTCAAAACTAACAGCAGCTCAAGCGTCCTGGTAGGGCCGTTGTTTGGTTCATCCGATCGGGCGTCGGTCACTGTCGGCAATACCGCCGCGCCTGCATATAGCGCGCCTGCCGCCGCGCCGGTTGCCGCGCCAGCACCTGCTGCAAAACGTGAGCCGGTTCTTAATGACACCGAAGCTTACTTTAATCAGGCTATTAAACAGGCTGTAGATAAAGGCGATGTCGATAAGGCATTGAAATTACTCAACGAAGCAGAGCGTCTGGGGTCAACTTCAGCGCGTTCCACCTTTATCAGCAGTGTAAAAGGCAAGGGATGAGTGTTATCCCGCAATGCTGATGTTTAGGCTTAGCCTTTCGGTGCGTCCTTCGGGGCGCACTTTTTTTATCGCTCTGCGCTGTGTTACGTATCTGTTGCGCTTTTGCATCTAACCCGCTCCTCATCACACTTTTCTGCGTTACAATGCTGTCAGACTTTGTACCGGAGAAACAGCATGTCACATCCTGCGCTAACGCAACTGCGTGCGCTGCGCTATCTTGATCCTGTCCCCGCACTTGATCCCACGCTGCGTGAGTGGTTATTGCTGGAGGATTCAATGACCAAACGGTTTGAGCAGCAGGGAAAAAAGATCAGCATTATGTTGATGCGTGAAGCGTTTGTGGATCGGGACGAGATCGGCGAAGAACGTGCGCTTTTACCAGATGAATCGCGTTACTGGCTGCGGGAGATTATTCTCTGTGCCGATGATGAGCCGTGGCTGGCGGGCCGTACTGTTGTGCCGGAATCGACACTAAACGGTCCTGAGCTGGCATTACAAACGCTGGGCAAAACGCCGCTGGGGCGCTATCTATTTACCTCATCAACGTTAACCCGGGATTTTATTGAACCAGGCACTATTGACGATTTGTGGGGGCGGCGTTCGCGGCTGCGCCTTAATGGAAAACCGTTGCTACTGACCGAACTTTTTTTACCGGCATCACCGATTTATCAGAAGGAAGAGAAAAATGGAGTGGAGTCTGACGCAGAATAAGCTGTTGGCGTATCACCGCCTGATGCGTACCGACAAACCTATCGGCGCGCTGCTGCTGCTGTGGCCAACGCTATGGGCGCTGTGGGTGGCGACGCCGGGCCTGCCGCCGCTGTGGATCCTCGCCGTATTTGTCGCGGGCGTCTGGCTAATGCGTGCGGCAGGGTGTGTGATTAATGATTATGCCGATCGTAAAATCGATGGTCATGTGAAGCGGACGGCCAATCGACCTTTGCCCAGCGGGGCGGTGAGCGGCAAAGAAGCGCGTACGCTTTTCGCGATCCTCGTGTTGTGCTCCTTCCTGCTGGTACTCACGCTAAACCGGATGACGATCCTGCTTTCCGTCGCTGCGCTGCTGCTGGCGTGGATCTATCCTTTTATGAAGCGCTACACCCACTTGCCTCAGGTGGTGCTGGGTGCCGCGTTTGGCTGGTCGATCCCGATGGCGTTTGCTGCCGTAAGCGAAACGCTCCCGCTCAGCTGCTGGCTACTGTTTTTCTGCAATATTTTATGGGCCGTAGCGTATGACACACAATATGCGATGGTCGATCGTGATGACGACCTGAAGATCGGCGTGAAGTCGACGGCGATCCTTTTCGGGCAATACGATCGTGTGATTATTGGTATTTTGCAGGTGGCGGTGCTGGGATTAATGGCCGCTATCGGCTGGCTGAACGGGCTGGGGAGCGCATTTTATGCGGCAGTGGCGGTGGTGGGGGTACTATTTATTTATCAGCAGACGCTAATTTTCCATCGTCAGCGCGACGCCTGTTTTAAAGCGTTTATGAACAATAATTATGTCGGACTGGCGCTGTTTGTCGGACTGGCGATAAGTTACTGGCCATTCTGATAGTGCTTACTCTGTTCGCCTGACCCGGGGATAATTCACAGGCTGTGCAAGCGTAGCGCCGCCGGGCATAACGATGATGTGGCTTAATGCCGGATGAAGATCCTCATCCGGCATTTTTATTTACTCGCCCTGCGCTGCGCTCTCAATGGTTAAGCGGACGTCAGACGTAATCAACTCAGCCAGCATTTGATAAACCTTCATGGTTTCTGCCGGTTCGGCATCGCCGGTGTCGCTGATATATCCTTCATCGCGTAACGTGAGAACCAGAGAACTGAAGACCGCTTTGTCGAAGAACTCCGGTGCGTTAATCCCGTGCAACACTGACAGGCGCTGCGCCACGGTGCGGCTCTCTTTCTCAAGCGTACCGCGGTTTATGGATGGATTCGCGCTCAGCAGCCAGAAGGTGATGGCATAGCGCTGGAGCGTTTCGCGCGCGCCTGCGGCCAGCAGTTGTAACGTCCGTGAACGCGACGGATCAACACACAATCCGTTCTCGTTCAGGCTAATCAGACCCTGGCGCGCCAGCTCTTCTGTCAGCGCATCAATCACGCTGGCGATCTCACCGGTTTCCCAGCGCAGGAACAGTTCGGCTTTCAGCATCGGATAAAGCAACTCCACATGCTCAAGCAGCGCCTCCCGCGAAATCTGCCGATGCTGGGTAACGATGGCGGCAATTAACGACGGTAACATCAGCATATGCGTGATGTTATTGCGATAATAGGTCATCAGCACCGCCTGCTCGCGTGGCAGAACGATGATATCGCCGATGGTGTCTTTATCGACCTGAAACTTGTTCATCTGCAACGCATGTTCGATCAGCGCATTTGCCGTCGCGGCAGGCGCAGTGGCATCCGGCGCGTAGGGAACATTGCGCAGCAGCCCAAGATAACAATCCAGCTGCTGAGTCAGCTGCTCGCGGGTCAGAGAGCGCTGACGGGATGCCAGCAGGGCGGTGCAACACAGGTTCATGGCGTTAGCCGCGCCTGCATTGTTAATACGCACCATAAGCTCGGCGGCCATGCGATTTACCGTCGGTGTCAGCCAGGCCGGACGGACGGCTTCAATCGGATCGATGGACTCGCGCCACTCAGGAACGTGATGATTAAGATAGGTCATCAGCGGCATAGGTTCGCCAAAGTTGACATAGCCCTGACCCAAATTGCGCAGCTTGCTTAAGCCCCGCATCATTTGCAGCAGATTTTCTTTCTCTTTCGTCGCGCCGCGCAGCTCTTTGGCGTAGGTACCGACTTCCATCACATGCTCATAGCCAATGTAAATCGGCACGAGGGTAATTGGACGCGTACCGCCGCGCAGCATGGCCTGAATGGTCATCGACAGCGTACCGGTTTTAGGATCCAGCAAACGGCCGGTACGTGAGCGCCCACCTTCAACGAAATACTCTACTGAATAGCCACGGCTGAACAGCTCGCCGAGATACTCGCGGAATACCGTTGAGTAGAGCTTGTTGCCTTTGAAGGTGCGGCGAATAAAGAAGGCACCGAGACGGCGGAAAATGGGTCCGGCAGGCCAAAAGTTCAGGTTGATGCCCGCAGCGATGTGCGGCGGCACCAGGCCCTGATGATAGAGCACATACGACAGCAGCATGTAGTCCATATGGCTGCGGTGGCAGGGGACATACACGATCTCGTGGCCGTCATGCGCCAGTTGCCGCACGCGTTCGGCGTTATGCACGTTAATCCCCTGATACAAACGGTTCCAGGTAAAGCCCAGAATACGGTCGGTCAGGCGGATCATCTCATAGGAAAAGTTAGCGGCAATTTCTTCCATCAGCGCAATGGCATTTTGCTGCGCCTTTTCATGGGAGATTTTTTTGCTGCGCGCTTCATCTTCTACCGCACGGGCAATGGCTTTGGAGGCCAATAGCTTGTTAAACAGATCCTGACGGGCAGGCAGACGCGGTCCGACGGCAGCCAGACGCTGACGGGCGAAATGCATACGCGCAACACGCGCCAGCTTTTGCGCAATGATTTTATCCGTGCCGTGTTCGTCGGCCATGCGGCGCAGCGAAACGGACGGTGAAAAACGCACGAAACTGTCGCGGCCAAGCCAGGAAACAGCGAAGAACTTTTGCACGCCGTTAAGCATTTTCAGCGGCGGATTAACTTCACCTTTTTCACGCCCTGGCGACCGACCGAACATGATGGAAACAGGGACCATTTGTACGTCGAGAAGTGGATTACTGCGATGCAGATCCAAATAGTCGTGGAAGAGTTTGATAGACTCTTCTTTCGGCGTGTAGTACCGGAACACACGTGGGCCGCCATGAATAAATACATAACGCGGCAGCAGGGTGCCGTCGATCTCCAGAGGCTCCAGAGGGTCGGGCAGATCGTGCGCCAGACACTGCTCGCGTAGGGTCAGCAGGTCCGCTTTTGAGTTGTACGGCAATACGTACATAATAGGGCGGGACGAGTCCAGGCCCAGTTCCTGCGCGGGTTGCGCCGGAATAGATTTGCTCTTTACCAATACGCTTAATGGTAAATTCAGTAATTTGTAGTAAATTCGTGGCCAGCCAGACATAAACGATGTGAAGCCTCTGGTTAATCATGCAAATGCGCTGCAAGGATATCAGAAAGTGAACCGATTTTCTGAGCTTACGCAGGATGCGCGCTATATCATTGACGCTAATAATGTAAAAAGGTTCTTTTAATGGCCAATAATACCACCGGTTTGACCCGGATCATCAATGCAGCGGGTTATTCCTGGAAAGGATTTCGTGCAGCATGGATCAACGAAGCTGCTTTTCGCCAGGAAGGTGTTGCTGCTCTTGCAGCCATTATCCTCGCATGTTGGCTTGATGTAGATGCCATTACGCGCGTGCTGTTAATCGGTTCGGTGCTGCTGGTCATGATTGTCGAGATTTTAAACAGCGCAATCGAGGCGGTTGTCGACCGGATTGGTACGGAACGGCATGAGCTTTCAGGCCGGGCTAAGGACATGGGATCGGCGGCGGTACTGCTGTCGATCGTTGTCGCACTCATTACCTGGGCGACATTATTGTGGTCGCATTATCGTTAAAGGTCGCAAAAGTAGAAAAGTCTCTGCTTTTTCGCCCCGATAATGGTTTCAAAATCGCCGTTAACTGTATATACTCACAGCACAACTGTATATACACCCAGGGGGCGGAATGAAAGCGTTAACGGCCAGGCAGCAAGAGGTGTTCGATCTCATTCGGGACCACATCAGCCAGACAGGCATGCCACCAACGCGTGCGGAAATTGCGCAACGTTTGGGGTTCCGTTCCCCAAATGCGGCTGAAGAACACCTTAAAGCACTGGCGCGCAAAGGGGTGATTGAAATCGTCACCGGCGCATCACGCGGTATTCGCCTGTTGCTGCAGGAAGAAGAAGGTTTACCTCTCATTGGCCGCGTTGCCGCCGGTGAGCCGCTGCTGGCACAGCAGCATATTGAAAGTCATTATCAGGTCGATCCCCTGCTGTTCAAACCGAGCGCTGATTTTCTGCTGCGCGTTAGCGGTATGTCGATGAAAGATATTGGCATCATGGACGGCGATTTACTGGCCGTACATAAAACTCAGGACGTGCATAATGGCCAGGTTGTCGTGGCACGCATTGATGAAGAAGTTACCGTTAAGCGTTTGAAAAAACAGGGTAACGTCGTTGAGTTGCTGCCTGAAAATAGCGATTTTTCACCCATTGTGGTTGACTTGCGCAAGCAAAGCTTCTCCATTGAGGGTCTGGCTGTAGGCGTAATTCGCAACGGTGAATGGCTGTAAGCACGCGTTGAATTCTGCGGTGCCCCGGGTGCCGCAGACATATCTCTTTCCTTTGCAGAAATCCCCAACCTCTTCTCACCTCGCAGGGTTAAATATTCTTAATTTGCCGCAGGGTGCAGGATCGTCTCCTATACTTATTCATACGTTCAGCAGAAAGATACGCTTTCTGAGCGACAAAGTTCACATGTTTTGTACCCCAAAAAGAGGACATAATTATGAATAAAGACGAAGTCGGCGGTAACTGGAAACAGTTCAAAGGTAAAGCGAAAGAAAAATGGGGTAAACTGACTGACGATGATATGACTGTCATCGAAGGTAAACGCGATCAGCTCGTGGGTAAAATCCAGGAACGCTATGGTTATGAGAAAGACCAGGCGGAAACTGAAGTAAAAGACTGGGAAACCCGTAACGAGTATCGCTGGTAAGAGTAATCTCAGTTAATCCCTGAGAAGACCTACCCCCCTGAAAGGCCGCGCCGTAACTAGCGCGGCTTTTTCTTGCTCTGAATAGAGTGATCGTGATGGCACTCGCCCGGATGGCGACATGCCTCGACTTCGGCACACCCGGCGCACAGGCCGTGTGCTTCTATCACGTTATGCCGCAGGGCAAAACCCATTCTGGCTGCCAGAGCATGCATAATATCTTCCACGCCTTCTGCCCCTTCTTCTTTAACCACGCCACAGCGGTCGCAGATAAACATGGCCGACGTATGCGTATGCTCAAAGAGGTGACACAACACGTAGCTGTTAGTGGATTCCACTTTGTGCACAAAACCCTGCTCAAGTAAGAACTCAAGCGCGCGATAAACTGTCGGCGGCTTAGCCTGAGGCTCTTTATCGCGTAGCAAATCGAGCAAATCATACGCGCTAATAGCACCCTGTTGCAGGCTCATTAAGCGCAGGACCTCAAGGCGCTGTGGGGTCAGGCGCACATTGCGTTGCACGCAGAGCTTTTCAGCCTGCGCTAACAGCTCCTGCGAAGTGATCTTGTCCATAGCATCCTCAAAGGGGAAAAACAGGGAGATAGTTTATCATGTTCTACAGTGTGCATGTTCAATATAGAAAAGGTAGTACCAGATAAGCATTAAATACGGGAAATTCATGTACCAGGTACATTTTATGTGTTAGTTTATGTACGCGGTACACACAAAGCATCCGTGCATAAAACTAACATCAGGGACTAAGATGTTTACCTTTATTGAGCTTCATGGATTCAGTAAGCGAAGAAAAACGCTTTTGCCAGATGAAGAGTTTCGTGAATTCCAGGAACTTCTGATTGAAGATCCCGAAACGGGAGACATTATTATTGGAACTGGCGGGTTTCGTAAAATCCGCTGGAGTCGACCAGGAATGGGAAAACGCGGCGGTGTACGCGTTATTTATTATGCAATTACACACAGGGGCCGAATTTATCTGGCGTTAATTTACCCTAAAAATGAGCAAGATGACCTGACCGAGGATCAAAAGAAGGCGCTAAAACACTTATCTGACATGTTGGTTTAATGCTGATGCCCTATAACTTTTTATCAAGCAACTAGTCCGATGCGGCGCAATGAGAGTGAGGAGATACTGATGGAAGATAAGTTATTTGCCGATCTGCTGGCGAGTGCAGAAGAGATGGTCAGAATTGAAAAGGGTGAGCAGACCCCTGAGCCTGATTATGTTCATACATTTACCGCTATCGACGTTAAAGCCATACGCGAAACCACTGGATTAAAACAACAAGATTTTGCGATGGCCGTCGGGGTAAGTTACGATCTGGTGAAAAGTTGGGAAACTCAGCGCCGGCAGCCTACTGGTGCGCCCAGAAAACTGCTACTGCTGCTAAAAATGAATCCCTTTATCATCGACCAGCTTAAAGCCATTTAATCATTTCAGCTGGCCTTTGAAAGCGGCCAGCGCGAAACCCCGTCACTGTGATATAGTAGACGGCTCGACCTGTAACACGACGCTTTGCTGTTCAGGCTTATCAAAACTCTGCCAGTGATCTCAAAATGCACCTGAATCCTAATCCGAATCAAGCCTGTGAATTTCCTGCACATCGCTTCTCTATTGCGCCGATGCTCGACTGGACGGACAGGCACTGCCGCTATTTTCTGCGACTGCTGTCCCGGCAGACGTTGCTGTATACCGAAATGGTCACTACCGGCGCCATTATTCACGGCAAAGGCGATTACCTGGCCTACAGCGAAGAGGAACATCCGCTGGCGCTCCAGCTGGGCGGCAGCGATCCGGCGGCGCTGGCGCAGTGTGCAAAGCTTGCAGAAGCGCGCGGCTATGATGAAATCAATCTTAACGTTGGCTGCCCTTCGGATCGGGTACAAAATGGAATGTTTGGTGCCTGCCTGATGGGCAATGCGGCGCTGGTAGCGGATTGCGTCAAAGCGATGCGCGACGTGGTGTCTATACCGGTTACGGTGAAAACACGTATTGGCATCGACGATCAGGATAGCTATGAATTCCTGTGCCAGTTTATTGATACTGTCTCCGGCAGGGGGGAATGTGAGATGTTTATCATTCACGCCCGTAAAGCCTGGCTCTCCGGCCTCAGTCCAAAGGAAAACCGTGAGATCCCACCGCTGGATTACCCGCGCGTTTATCAGCTTAAGCGCGATTTCCCGCACTTAACGATGGCCATTAACGGCGGTATTAAGTCGCTGGAAGAGGCTAAAGCGCATCTTCAGCATATGGACGGCGTTATGATCGGGCGCGAGGCGTACCAGAATCCGGGCATCCTCACGTCCGTAGACCGGGAAATTTTTAACGCTGTGGGAGCGGATACCGATCCGGTTGCTACCGTCCGCGCCATGTATCCCTATATTGAACGCGAGCTTAGTCAGGGAACCTGGCTTGGGCATATCACACGTCATATGCTGGGACTGTTTCAGGGCATTCCCGGTGCCCGCCAGTGGCGTCGTTATCTGAGTGAAAATGCGCATAAAGCGGGAGCTGGCATTGAGGTGTTAGAACAGGCGTTAAGACTGGTCGCCGACAAGCGTTAACCTTCACTAAAATATCGTCAATTTCACCACGCCTCGCGCCTTTTCGCGGGGCGTTTTGGTATAAAATCAATGCGTTAAATCTGGCATGACTTTTGTATATATTCAACCAGAGGCTCAATTTTTGGAGGGATAATGATGCTGGAAATACTGTTTATTATCGGCTTTTTCGTGGTGCTGTTAATGACCGGCGTTTCGCTACTGGGCATCATCGCCGCGCTATTTGTCGCGACGGTGCTGATGTTTGTCGGAGGGCTATTCGCGCTGGTGATTAAACTACTTCCGTGGCTGCTACTGGCCGTAGCGATAGTGTGGGTGGTTCGGCTGATAAAAACGCCAAAATTACCTAAATATCAGTGCAATAAACGTTCTCGTTACTAAGGAATGTGCAGGGGATCACAACCCCAGCACTTTTGCCCAGAATCGCGTAGGATTTGCCTGCTAAATCTGTCATTATTATCCGACTAATGAATTCATCGAGCTGTACCCTACATACGGCCGAACAAAAAAAGTAAGGGCTTCCGTTGTGGAAGCCCTAAACTTTTCAGGGGATCAGCAGGCTTGAACCCTGCGTCGCCCGGCTTTCCAGCGTTTCATGCGCTTTCTGCGCATCCGTTAACGCAAATTTCTGTCCTTCTGCAACATCCACGTTAATCACCCCGCTGGCGATCAGCGAAAACAGTTCATTACTGGCTTCCGTCAGTTCTTCGCGGTTGGTGATATAGCCCTGAAGTGAAGGGCGGGTCGCAAAAAGCGAGCCTTTCTGATTAAGAATGCCGAGATTCACGCCGGTGACAGGACCAGATGAATTACCAAAGCTGACTATCAGGCCATGACGCTGGAGGCAGTCCAGCGAAGATTCCCAGGTATCTTTACCGACAGAATCGTATACCACCCGGACCTTCTTACCGTCAGTGAGTTCTTTTACGCGCTCAACGAGGTTCTCTTCACGATAGTTAATGACCTGCCAGGCACCGGCCTGTTTCGCACGCTGTGCTTTTTCAGCGGAGCCAACGGTGCCAATAAGTTTTGCACCCAGCGCTTTTGCCCACTGGCAGGCAATAAGCCCTACACCGCCGGCAGCGGCGTGAAACAGAAAAATTTCTTCCGGTTTGATTTCATATGTTTTGCGCAGCAGATAAAAAACGGTCAGCCCCTTAAGAAAGGAGGCGGCAGCCTGCTCGAAGGAGATGGCATCCGGCAGGATCGCCGCTTTATCCGCAGGAACGTTATGCACTGAGCTGTAAGCGCCGAGTGCGGACTGGGCATAGACCACACGATCGCCTGGCTTGATATCAGTCACGCCACGGCCTACTTTACTCACCACGCCTGCCGCCTCAGTGCCTAAGCCGCTGGGCAGCGTTGGCGGTGGGTACAGTCCGCTGCGAACATAGGTATCAATGTAATTAATCCCTATCGCCTTATTCTCAACCTGAATCTCATTTTCTGCCGGATCGACTGGCGTAAACTCTACCGCCTGCAACACTTCCGGTCCGCCGTGCTGACTAAATTCAATGCGTGTTGCCATGCTTCCTCCAGTTTCAATTGGATGCGTCAAATGCTATTTAGTATGTTAAAATTTTGGCCCATCTTCTATCTCGGTAACTCCATTCACTATGGCAGGAAATAAACCCTTCAACAAACAGACTGAACCTCGTGACCCGCAGGTCGCCGGGCTTAAAATGCCACCGCACTCGATTGAAGCGGAACAGTCGGTGTTGGGTGGTTTGATGCTGGATAACGAACGCTGGGACGATGTGGCCGAACGCGTGGTAGCGGACGACTTCTATACCCGGCCGCACCGGCACATCTTTACCGAAATGCACCGTTTGCAGGAGATGGGGAAACCCATCGACCTGATTACCCTCGCTGAGTCGCTTGAGCAGCAGGGGCAACTGGACAGTGTAGGCGGTTTTGCCTACCTGGCGGAATTGTCCAAAAATACGCCAAGTGCGGCTAACATCAGCGCCTATGCGGATATCGTGCGCGAACGTGCCGTAGTTCGCGACATGATTTCGGTGGCTAATGAAATCGCCGATGCAGGCTACGATCCGCAGGGTCGCAGTAGCGATGAATTGCTCGATCTTGCTGAATCCCGCGTCTTCCAGATTGCCGAAAATCGCGCTAATAAAGAGGAAGGGCCGAAGAGTATCGATCAGATCCTCGACGCCACCATCGCGCGCATCGAAACGCTATTTCAGCAGCCGCATGATGGCGTGACCGGCGTGGATACCGGTTATCAGGATTTAAATAAGAAAACCGCAGGTTTACAGCGTTCAGATTTGATTATTGTTGCCGCCCGTCCCTCAATGGGTAAGACCACTTTCGCGATGAACCTTTGCGAAAATGCGGCGATGTTGCAGGATAAACCGGTATTAATCTTCAGTCTGGAGATGCCCGGTGAACAGATCATGATGCGTATGCTGGCCTCGCTCTCGCGGGTGGATCAGACGCGTATTCGTACCGGTCAGCTCGATGACGAAGACTGGGCGCGCATTTCCGGCACTATGGGTATCCTGCTTGAAAAGCGCAATATGTACATTGATGACTCTTCCGGCCTGACTCCAACCGAAGTCCGCTCCCGCGCGCGGCGTATTTTCCGCGAGCACGGCGGGCTAAGTTTGATCATGATCGACTATCTCCAGCTGATGCGCGTTCCGTCGCTCTCCGATAACCGTACGCTGGAGATCGCTGAAATCTCCCGCTCGCTGAAAGCCCTGGCAAAAGAGCTACAGGTGCCGGTGGTGGCGCTGTCACAGCTGAACCGTTCGCTTGAACAGCGCGCCGACAAACGTCCGGTTAACTCCGATCTGCGTGAATCCGGCTCCATTGAGCAGGATGCCGACTTAATCATGTTTATCTATCGTGACGAGGTTTATCACGAGAACAGCGACTTAAAGGGCATTGCCGAAATCATTCTCGGCAAGCAGCGTAACGGCCCCATCGGGACGGTGCGTCTGACCTTTAACGGCCAGTGGTCGCGTTTTGATAATTACGCCGGACCGCAGTACGACGACGAATAATTTAGCGCGTAAAAGCACACATTTATCAAGGAACATACATGCAAGCGGCAACTGTTGTTATTAACCGCCGCGCTCTGCGACACAACCTGCAACGTCTGCGCGAACTGGCTCCGGCCAGCAAGCTGGTTGCGGTGGTGAAAGCGAACGCCTACGGACACGGTCTTCTGGAGACCGCGCGAACGCTTCCCGACGCTGACGCTTTCGGCGTTGCGCGTCTTGAAGAAGCTCTGCGACTGCGGGCAGGGGGAATTACTCAGCCTGTCCTGCTGCTTGAAGGCTTTTTCAATGCTGCCGATTTACCGATGATTGCCGCCCAGCATCTGCACACTGCCGTTCACAATCCAGAACAGCTTGAGGCGCTGGAGCAGGCCGCACTGAGTGAGCCGGTCACCGTATGGATGAAGCTTGATACCGGAATGCACCGCCTCGGCGTGCGCCCGGAAGACGCCGACGCGTTTTACCAGCGACTGACGCAATGTAAAAACGTACGCCAGCCGGTCAATGTAGTCAGCCATTTCGCACGGGCCGATGAGCCAGAATGCGGCGCGACGGAAAGCCAGCTTGATATCTTTAATACCTTTTGTGACGGTAAACCGGGCCAGCGGTCTATCGCGGCGTCGGGCGGCATTTTGCTATGGCCGCAGGCGCATTTCGACTGGGTACGACCCGGAATTATTCTTTATGGCGTCTCGCCGCTGGAGCAAAAACCCTGGGGGCCGGATTTTGGTTTCCAGCCGGTAATGTCGCTGACGTCCAGCCTGATTGCCGTGCGTGAGCACAAAGCCGGGGAGCCGGTTGGTTATGGCGGCACCTGGATCAGTAATCGCGATACCCGTCTCGGGGTGGTCGCAATGGGGTATGGCGACGGTTACCCGCGTGTTGCACCTACGGGCACGCCGGTGCTGATTAACGGTCGCGAAGTGCCGATTGTCGGGCGTGTTGCCATGGATATGATCTGCGTGGATTTAGGTCCCGACGCTACCGAACGCGCTGGCGATCCGGTGATCATGTGGGGCGATGGTTTACCTGTTGAACGCATTGCTGAAATTACGAAAGTAAGTGCTTACGAACTTATTACGCGCCTGACCTCGCGGGTGGCGATGCATTATATCGATTAATCCTGGTTTTCCAGGGAGGCCAGTATGTCTGCGTCCGAAATTGCCGCCTGTCTCAGCTACGCCATTTCAGTGTGGCTGGCAGCACGTAATAGTATGCACACCTGGTGGACAGGGATTATTGGCAGCGTTTTATACGGCTGGGTATTCTGGTCAGTACAGCTTTACGCCGACGTCACGCTCCAGGTTTTTTTTGTGATTGCCAGCATTTCCGGCTGGTGGCACTGGCTGAAGGGCAATTGTGGCGCCGTCCTCCCCATTCGTAAAACCCGGGCGGGACATCTTTTCCTGCTATTGGGTGGTGCGGTGCTGGTGGCCACAGGTTATGGCCTGCTACTGCATACCTTTACTAATGCCTGGTCACCGTGGCTGGATTCACTGGTCCTGACGTTCAGCGTGCTGGCCCAATTTATGTTGATGGGACGACGCCTGGAAAACTGGTATGTCTGGCTGGCGGTTAATACTCTTGCCGTGCCGTTGTATGCATACCGGGGCCTGAGCCTGACAGCGGGACTGTATCTCATTTTCTGGTTTAATGCCTGGCACGGACTGTGGAAATGGCGCAAAGAGCTGAGCGCGCAATGAAACGTTTTTCAACTGGCCTTATCGTCGGCAAGTTTGCCCCTTTGCACTGCGGACATGAAATGCTGATCAACGCAGCGCTGGCGCAGTGTGAAACGCTCCTGCTGCTAAGTTATTCCGTGCCTGAACTGCCGGGCTGCGAACCACAGAAACGGCTGCGCTGGATGCAGCAGCGCTTTCCGCAGTGTCACTCCGTCGTCCTCACGCCCGAGCGGGTAAAGCAGTGGCAATTGCCCGACATTCCGCATAACGACGCCCCGGCGGATATCCACCGTCACTATGTTGCCACCCTCTGCGAGCAGGTTTTTCAACAGCGCCCTGAAGCGGTATTTACCGGGGAAGACTATGGCGACGGTTTTGCCGCCGTACTGAGTGCGCGTTTTGGCCAGCCCGTCACCCACGTCAGGCTACAGCGCAGTACGGACGCTAATGCCCCTTCCGGAACGCTGATCCGCACCGATGTGTATCGCCATCGTGCATTACTGGCCGATGACGTTTATCGTGATTTTGTATTCCGCATTTGCCTGCTGGGCGGGGAATCTACCGGTAAAAGCACGCTTTCACAGGCGCTGGCGGAAGCGCTGAATACCCGCTATGTTGCCGAATTTGGTCGCGAGTACTGGGAAGAAAAGCAGGGCGAGTTAGGGTATGACGATCTTCTGCATATTGCCCGTACTCAGGTCCTGCGTGAACAGGCTGCGAGCAGCGAACGCTATCTGGTTTGTGATACCTCACCACTAACGACATTGTTTTATACCCTTCATCAGTTCGGCCACGCGCCGCAAGAACTTCACCAGCTTGCTGAGCGGGAGTACTCACTGATTGTGCTGTGCGCAGCGGATTTTGAGTTTGTACAGGACGGTACGCGCCAGGGTGAGGATTTTCGCCGTTTGCAGCAGGCATGGTATGAACATGAATTGACGCGCAGAAACCTGCCGTTTATCCGTGTTCACGGCTCGCTTTCCGCCCGTATTGCTCAAATCCAGGCCCATCTGTCGACGCTTCATTAAACGCTGTTAACTCTTACCAGGCTGGTTTATTGTGTAGATCACTCAGACCGTAAACTTGGAGAACCACCACGTGTTTCAGAAAGTTGACGCCTACGCTGGCGACCCGATTCTCTCCCTGATGGAGCGCTTTAAAGACGATCCGCGCAGCGACAAAATCAACCTCAGCATTGGCCTCTATTACAACGAAGATGGCATTATTCCGCAGCTTAAAGCCGTGGCAGAGGCCGAAGCACAGCTTAACGCCCGGCCGCACGGCGCCTCTCTTTATTTGCCGATGGAAGGTCTGAATGCTTACCGGCACACGATTGCACCGCTTCTGTTTGGCGCTGAACATCCGGTCCTGGCGCAAAATCGCGTTGCCACTATCCAGACGCTCGGCGGATCTGGCGCACTGAAAGTCGGCGCCGATTTTCTTAAGCGCTACTTCCCCGATTCCGGCGTCTGGGTTAGCGATCCGACCTGGGATAATCACGTGGCCATTTTCGAGGGCGCAGATTTCGAGGTAAAAACGTACCCCTGGTTTGACGATAATACCAAAGGCGTTCGCGTCGATGCGTTTATGACGCTGCTTAATACGCTTCCTGCGCAGAGTATTGTCCTGCTCCACCCTTGCTGTCATAACCCGACCGGCTCCGATCTTACCGACGATCAGTGGGATGCGGTGGTCGAGATACTGAAAACACGCCAGCTGATCCCTTTCCTTGATATTGCCTACCAGGGTTTCGGGGCGGGAATGGAAGAAGATGCATACGCTATCCGCGCGATTGCCAGCGCCGGGCTGCCTGCGCTGGTCAGTAATTCGTTCTCCAAGATTTTTTCACTGTACGGTGAGCGAGTTGGCGGGCTGTCGGTTATTTGTGACGATGCCGATGCGGCATCCCGGGTACTGGGGCAGTTAAAAGCGACCGTGCGCCGCAATTACTCCAGCCCGCCTAATTTTGGCGCACAGATCGTGTCAACGGTACTGGGCGATGCGGCGCTTAAAGCCAGCTGGCTGGCAGAGGTTGAAGAGATGCGTCTGCGTATCCTGACGATGCGCCAGACGCTGGTTACTGCGCTAAAAGAGGCCGTGCCGGGACGCAATTTCGACTATCTCTTGCAACAGCGCGGTATGTTCAGCTATACCGGTCTCAGCGAAACTCAGGTTGATCGTCTGCGTGATGAGTTCGGCATATATCTTATCGCCAGCGGCCGGATGTGCGTTGCCGGGCTGAATACGCGTAACGTCCAGCGCGTTGCGCGAGCGTTTGCAGCGGTAATGTAAGCACTTACTTACTACCATTCAGAGTGTGCGGAACTACTCGCCGCACGCGAATATGCGCACACTCTGAGACGATATGCTGTCTGTCACAAAAGCGGATAAAAACCTTTCAATCATCGCCCTGTACGGTTAAGGTCTGAAAAAGCGTGCTTAAAACGCGCACATTCGTCGTATAACACACTGATACGTTAGGGAAATGAATGCGTAAGATCATCATGGCGCTCGGTGCCGTCAGCCTGGCATTAGCACTGAACAGCACTGTCGTGGCTCGCGCCTCGACGCCTTCTCCGCAGGATGCAGGCACCAACGTCGCCAGACTGGCTGAACAAGCCGCCATCCATTGGGTCTCCGTAGCACAGATTGAAAATAGCCTGAAAGATCGTCCGCCTGAAGCGGTTGGGTTCGATATCGATGATACCGTGCTGTTCTCAAGTCCCGGCTTCTGGCGTGGCAAAGAGATGTATTCGCCAGGCAGCGAAGCGTATCTGCACAACCCGGCCTTCTGGGAAAAGATGAATAACGGCTGGGATGAGTTCAGTATTCCCAAAGAAGTCGCGCGGGCGCTGATCGCCATGCATGTTAAACGCGGCGACCGTATTTATTTTATTACCGGACGCAGCCAGACCCAGACTGAAACGGTGTCCAAAACGCTACAGACCGATTTTGCTATTCCGGCGGAGAATATGAATCCGGTTATTTTTGCCGGCGACAAAGTGGGCCAGAACACCAAAACACAATGGTTAAAAGATAAGCAAATCAAAGTGTTCTACGGTGACTCGGACAATGACATGACTGCCGCGCAGGAGACGGGTGCACGGGCGATCCGCATACTGCGCGCGTCCAACTCAACTTACAAACCTTTGCCGCAGGCAGGTGCGCTGGGCGAAGAAGTTATTGCGAACTCCGAATACTAATTTACGGATCTGATTCGCTGTTTTTTTAAACAAAAAGACGTTACAGGGTTTACCTTTTGGCGTCTTGCTGCACACTTAGAGAGATTCATCTTTCTTACTGGAGCAGCCTATGTGGTATCAGCAGACCCTGACGTTAAATGCACAGCCGCGTGGATTTCACCTGGTAACGGATGAGATACTGGGGCAACTTCGCGATCTGGCACGCGTTAACGTCGGCTTATTGCATCTGCTGCTTCAGCACACTTCCGCTTCTCTGACCCTGAAT